>VOFC01004478.1_pt1 | contig 41487 bp, 61 predicted proteins | sample 5384161 | NCBI WGS metagenome assembly VOFC01 (sample SAMN12384722, study PRJNA508395) | human gut metagenome | isolation source: healthy gut B | host: Homo sapiens
CCTGCCTGTCTATTTTATTAGTTCGGAATCTCGTGTCAAAAACAACGATCATTATGTGCAATTGCATTGACGTAAATCTTTGATCACATATATCAATCGTTGCGGTAGCAATGCATTGCTATCATCAGATGCCCCTAATTCCAAGCTTGCTAGAGATTGCTTGGCGACAAGGAAAATTCAAGCAAGAGACAAAATGACCAAACTCTCCCAAAACTGAGCAACTCATAAATTGCCCAAATTGGTAAAAGTTCATATCATTATTCAAATAGTGTTCTGCAATTTTATTTCCATTCCCAAACGCGTCCGTCTGTACCTTATAAATCCTATTTCGAAGATCCAAACGTCGTTTAAGTTCATATTTAAATTTATCCTCTGCCTTTTTGCGCTGCTTAAAAGTCTGAATAGACGCTCCCTGCTGTCGAAAAGGCAAAGGCCTTATAATTATCTAAAAGCTTATTATAGACTATCTCATAAAAACTGGGAGTCTGAATTTGACTTGTGAAACTACCACTTCAAGAACGTAACTTTTAAGTGCTGTCTCTATTTGCATGACATAAGGATAGAATAGTGCCTTTAATTGTGCATCGAATTCATATACCGCCATCAGTTCATCAAAATTTGTATAGTGAATTGAATTTGACGCTTTACCTTATATATAGCGATACCCCTTATAGCCATGATAATAGCCTATATTCATTAGTTTTCTTTTGAGAAGAACCACTAATTGATATTCCTTTTTCCACGCAAATACCGCATTAGCGCATCCGTCGTTTTAGGCTTCTTTGTCATCGATACACCCCTCCTTATAAAGTATATATTACTATACGAAAGCAACCTCGTCAACACCACATATAAAGTTTCTTGTTTGCTTATTTTTCGCTATGCCTATCTCACATTTCTGACCGCTCATATTTTTTACCTGCCAGTTCCGCAAGATTCATCCACAAAGTACCCCAGATGTTGAGAATCTCAGCATCTGGGGCGCAGTCATTTTCGTTTTGGGGGCAAATCGGTGAGACGAATTCTCACTAGCACCGCTCAAATAAATGCGCTGCTTTTGGTCTCATTGAGAAATACAAATACCCACATCACAGGGTTCACACAAGTGAAAAGCCCAACGAACTAATAATGAAGTTTTACCCTCTATGCAGAAGTTGTACGCGACCCCACTCCGCACCGTCCCCGCACACCGCCCCTGTCGCCGCGAGAAACACGCCTGTTTGGGCGCGTTTACAGCGCATCGACGCGGTAGCCGCCCAGCCAAATACTGCCCTAAAATCCCCGCTTTCCGGGGATTTTTTATTTTACCGCAAAGGCATTTACCTGAACGGGATTTTCCCTGTGACAGGTAAATCCTGCACAAATAAATAATTAAATAAATAAAATACTAAGATACTATCGTATCCTATCCGTAAAACCTCAAAAAAAATCGGATTTTACCACTTTGGTTTTGCGGCAACGCGTACAACTTACCACCGGAGAGTAAAACTTACGATTGCGCTTAGACTCTTCCGTGCGGTATAATTTGTTTATCCGCTATACCCATTGCATACTGCTTCGGGGTCGCGCCGACGAGCTTGCGGAAGATGCGGGAGAAATACTGTTCATCGGCGGCAAAGCCGACGGTTTCAACCAGCTTTGTCATTTTTAGGGTGGGGTCTATCGTCAGCAGATGGCGGGCGATCTCGATGCGGTCGGCAATCAGGCGGGTGGCAAACTTATCCCCGGTCATCTTTTTCGATTTTACGGCTTAAATAGTCCGGGTTCATAAACAGGATTTCCGCGCGAACCACTGCATAGTGAAGTTTTTTTCGGGCAGATAGGCGTAAAATTCCCGCAGAATCATCTGCTCGGTGCGGGTGGCTTTGCCCTATCGGCTCATCGCCGGTGCGGTGCTGCCAGATGTTGTCCACCAGATAAATCAGCAGCTCCGCATGGTGGAAGGCTGTCGTGGTCGGCGCACTGCCGCAGATGTGGCACCGCCCGCATACAGAAATCGCGCTGCACGGCGGGGAAATCTCCTGCATCTGCATCGAAACCAGAATATCACAACAGGCAAAGCAGAGCGCCGCATAGCTGTCCGCATTGCGCAGCGTATCGTAGTTCATCAGGTGGGCGGCGGCGTGCTGCTCGGCGTTCAGGCGTTCCAGCAGGGTCAGCGTATTTTCCGGTGCGGCGGCCTGCAGGCGGCGTGCCTGCTCGTACAGTTCGGCCATCTGCGCCGCCGTGCCGCGCGCGCTGCCTGTAACCGTCAGCAGCCCGGCGCGAAACCGCGCAAATTCATCACAAAAGCCGCTCCACAGCCGGGGGAGTTGGTCATACAGACCGGCATCCACCAGCAGGCGACATCCTGCGAAACCGAGGTATCCCCAGCAAGCCGCCCTCCGGCAGCAATTCGGCCATCATGTTGGTGATGGCGTACTGCTCAGATGGTCAATGCCCTCTTTGGTGTGCAGCAGCAATAACAGCAGCTTTCTGTCCAAGCCGCCCAGGTCATCTGCAATGCCGGGCAGGTGGGTCAGCGTTTCGCGCGCCCCAGCAGCAGGTCGCGCAGGGCCTTTTCCCGCGCCATTGGTGCCATACGCCGGACAGTGTTCTCCATCTCGGTCGTCTTTTGGGCCTTGCTGCGGCGCTCGTGCAGTTCGGCGCGGGCCTGCTCCAGCACGGGCAGGATCTTCGCTTCATCGCAGGGCTTCAAGATATAATGCCGTATCCCTAACTGCATGGCTTGGCTCGTATATTCGTAATCGCCGTAGCCGGACAGCACGACAAAGACCGTGTCAACATGCTGTTCCTGCGCGGCGCGGATCGTCCATGACCGGCATTTTGATGTCGGTTATCACGATATCGGGCTGTTTTCCTGTATCAGCGCCAGACGCGCTTTGCCGTTGATGGCTGTACCGACCAGCTCATAGCCGTAGCTCGGCCAGTCGATGAGCTCTCGGCCATGCCGTCCAGCTCGATTTCCTCATCGTCAACGATCAGCAGTTTCTCCGCGGTTGTTTCCTCCTTTGCGTCCTGCCGATTGAGAAGTATTTGTACCGTTGTTCCGTCCGTTTCCGTGCTGTCCACCGTAAAGGCGAACGTCTTGTACAGCATGGAAAGGCGCTCGTAGATATTTTTCAGCCCAATTCGTGTCCCTGCGGCTTTACGGTAAAATTGCGAATTTCCGCCAGCCGCGCCGTGTCGATGGGTGTACCGGTGTTATGTACGGGCCAGCAGCAGGGTGTCGGCCTCGGCGGGGCGGTCACGGTGATTTCGCAGACATCCTCGCTCTCCTCCACGCCGTATTTGATGGCGTTTTCGACCAGCGGCTGCAGCGTGAAGTGCGGCAGATACCAGCTTTCCAGCGCACCGTCCGCGTCCAGCGTAAAGACTGCGCGGCGCTTGTAGCGCAGCTGCTGGATGTCAATATAGCTGCGCACAAGCTGCACATCGGCGGCGGCGGTCGTATTCTGCTTGGGGGAGAGCGCCGCCCGCAGCATATCGCCCAAGTTGATGATGAGCCGCCCGGCCTCCTCTTTTTGCCGACGCGCACAAGCCAGCTCAGGGTGCTGAGGGTGTTGTACAAAAGTGCGGGTTGATCTGGGCTTGCAGCATCTTATAGCGGGTATCCTGCAAAAGCAGCTGCTTTTCGTAGTTTTCGTGGATCAGCGTGTCGATCTAGCCGAGCATCGTGTCCACATCGCGGGTCAGCGTGCCGATCTCATCGGCGGACGGCACGGCGGGCAGCATGGCGCGGGTGGTGTCAAAATCGCCGCCCTCCACTCTCTTGACGGCCTCGCTTAAAGTATGCACGGGGCGGGTGACAAGGCGCGCCATCCGCAGCATGACCCAGCCAAACAGCACAAGGATAGCGCAGCCGCCCAGCAGCAGCGCCCAGCGTGCGCGGGTGGTCTGGCCGTAAATTTCCGAGTAGTTGAACACGCTGCACAGCCGCAGCCCGCTGACGCCGGAAGTCAGCCAGCAGACAAACACCTTTGCCCGTTCATGGTCTGCACGGCATAGCCCCTGGCGGGTGTCCGGCAGTGTAAAATCCGCCGCCGTCTCGCCGCTTTGGTAGACGAGCGCTTCCTTATTATAAAGGTAGAGTTCTGACGGCTTGTTGGACAGTGCGTCGATTTGGTTGTTCAGCAGCTTTTCAATATCCACGGTGACAAGGACTGTGCCCAGCCGCTGCATACTCATATTCTGGCTGCGCAGCACATCGCGCCCGCAGATAAAATAGGGGTAATCGGCATCCGGCGGCAGCAGGGCAAAGCTGCCGGGGTGCGGTTCAGGGCATCGGCCAACTGTATGCGCGCTCCTCGCCGGGGTCGGGGGAAGGACTGCCCCCACCACAATGGCGTTGCCGTTCAAATCGACAAATTGCAGCGCGTCCGCCTGCCCGCTCATATAGAGCTTTTCCAGCAGCAGCGGGCGCACGCCGGTCAGCAGATAGTAATACTGTGCGGTTTCGGGGTCTGCCGCCGTCAGCTGGGCCAGTTGGCTTTGAATTGTGGTATCCACCGCAATGCTGCGGGTCAGCACGTCCATCTGCTGCAAATCGTCATCAATGCTCTGGACGAAGAAGTCCAGCTCTTGCAGGGATTTCTCGTAGAGCTTTTTTTTCCTCAAAAACGCTCAGACCCAGATGCAGCGCACCGACCATAACGGCACAGCTGAGCAGCGTCATCACCGCAAAGATGCTGACGAATTTCTGCGATATGGGCAGGTCAAGAAATCGTTTTTGAGGCGGGTGAGCATGAGGAGAGACTCCTTTGGAAAATATCGTTGCATGGGTGTGGGGGCGGCAAATGGCTTCCCCCTTGGGGGGAAGGCAAGAGATTTTCCTCCCCCCACCGCTGCTCCATCAGCAGCCAGAGGTCGTCATCGCCGGGGTGGGGCTCGGTGTTCAGGATCAGCATGATGCGGCGCTCGTCCTCGGGGTCGCCGAACTCGCGCATCCACGCATAGTAGTGCGGTCCTTCGCCGAGGGTGCGGGCAAAGCTCATCAAGTATCCGCAGACCTGCGCGCTCTGGCGCACATCGGTCTGACATTCGTTGTTGGCATAATAGCCGACCCACTTGCCATGCTCGCGTTCCTGCATGGCGCGGTAGGCCTGCGCATACAGCCGTTTGGCACAGCCGGCATAGTAGAAGCAGTGCTGCCAGTCGGCGGCAAGGCCGGCGGTCAGTGCCCGGCAGACAAACGCAGCGCCCTGCGCCCACAGGTCGTAGAGCCGCGCCTGCAGCATCACGCTGTCCATAAACAGCACGCGCGGGCGGCCGGTCAGCTCGGCCAGCACCTTTTCACATTCGCGCCGGTAGGCTGCATAGCTTTGGACTGCCTTGTCAAAGACGGCGGTGCAGTGCTGCAGCTGCCCGGCAAGGGTCGGCTGCTCACACAGCCAGCGCAGGTCGTCGGCGGGCGCGGTGCGGTCTTGGACAAACTGCGAAATCAGCATACGCGGCACATGGTTATAGAACTGGTCGCCCGCGCGGTCGTCGGCGTTAGAACCGTAGGGGACGGCAAACTGTGCGTAATCCACAAGGCACTGCGCAATCTCGCAGCGGTGCAAAAAGACCGTAATAGGCCGCCGTGTAGGCGATGCACTGCTGCCCGGCGTCCACCGTGCCGTCCCGCCAGCAGCGGGCGATCAGATCCAGCAAAAAGGCGTGGGGGCTTGACGTTGGAGCAGTTCACAAGCCAGTAATCGTCCGCGCCGTGCGCCATCACGTCGGCCAGCTCCCGCGCCACAAACTCGGTGGAATTGGGCAGCATCGTGATATGGCTGGCCGCCTGCAAATCATAGAACGACGCGTGATAATAAATGCCGTGCGCGCTGGTATCTCCGCGCGGCGGCAGGGCAGCACGCGGGGATTGCTGTTGCCCTGACGGCGGCTGACCATTTTGCCGAAGCCGTTGTCCGCCCAAATCTTAATGACATCGTCCGGCAGCTGCAAAAAGCCGTCCTTGTACAGCTCCATCGTCTCGCCGTACAGGTTGGTGCAGCAGACGGCGTGCTTGTCGTTGGCTTTGACGAGGTCATACTGTTCTTTTATCAGCGCGGAAATCAACGCGCCGCGCTTTTCCGGCGTGTCGTATTGGGGTCGTCGTCCCAGAAAGGCTTGTCGCCCTGCCCACGGAAACCGATGTTCCAAATCACACGCATATCTTTCTGCGCGTCAATACCCGCCTGCCACAAGGCGCGGAATTTCTCTGGGTACTTGCTGTACATCGGCTCCAGATCGGGGTAGGCCTGCGCGAACATCTCGGCACCCAAAGGCTCGGCGTGGTGGTGGGTGATGATAAGCCCCATATCGGCAGCGCCGTCCGGCGGTACAGCACGGCGTTTTTGCCCGTGCCGGGGATTACCATGTTGCCGCCCAGCCGCAGCAGCGTCTCAAACGCCATAACAAACGGCAGATTGGCGCGGCGCTCGACTTTCCAGTGGGAGAGCAGCGTCTCGTCGTTGACGAACCAGCCGCGGTATTTTACTTTGTAGGACTTGGACTCCACCACCGTTCCGACGGGGATTTTCTCACCCTCCCGCACAGTAAACGGCTGGTCGTTCCAGAACCAGAACGGCTGCACGCCCAAAAAGCGGCGGCTGATTTCAAACAAACCGTAGACAAAGCCGAGGTCATCGGCAGCCGAGAGCAGCAGCGTGTCGGCATCCACCGTCAGCGTGTACTGCTCGGCGGGGAGCGTGTCGTTGATGGTCAGCAGGATGCGCCCGCCCGGTGCGGCGGTATCTGTAAAAACGCGGTCAAAATCGCGGCGCAGCGCTTTCAGTGCGTACTGCACCGGCGGCCGCAGGCGCGGCGGGGAGGATGGTGTTGCGGTTGAGAATCATAACAAATGCCCCTCTAGGGAACGCATTGTAGGGGCGAGCATTGCTCGCCCGCCCTATCCCGTGGTAAACACTTTCCGAGAAAGCGTCGCGCGTTCCATTGGCGGGCGGTCAATGACCGCCCTACAATTTGGTTTCCTATATTATATTATTTTAACCCTTAATGCCGTCGGTGGCAATACCCTCTACCAGATATTTCTGGAACTTGATAAAGATAAGAATAACAGGCAGCAGCGAGATGACCGACATCGCGAACAGGCCGCCGTAGTTGTTGTAGCTGTTGGGATCGGTGTACAGTTTCAGCGCCAGAGGAATCGTGAAGTTCTTCGGGTTCGAGACGAAGATCAGCGGCTGGAAGAAGTCCTGCCAGATCCAGTAGAACGCGAAGATGGACGCCGTGACGATGGAAGGCTGTACGACAGGCACCAGAATCTTGAACAGCACGCCGATCTTGGAGCAGCCGTCCAGCATGGCGGCCTCGTCCAGATCGCGGGGATGCCGCGCATATACTGCACGATCAGGAAGATAAAGAACACATAACCGAAGATCCACGGCAGCGTCATGGACACCAGCGTATCGGACAGGCCGACCTTTTTCAGGATGATGTACTGGGGCACGACCATGACCTGCGAGGGGATCATCATCGTCATAACGATGCAGCCAAACCGAAGTTCGCGCCCTTGAACTCGACGCGGGATACGGCGTAAGCCGCCAGCAGCGAGCAGAAGATAGAGCCGGCCACCGAGGCCACCGTGACGATGGCAGAGTTCTTGAAGAACGTCAGAACGAGATGCCCGCGATGCCCTTAAAGCCGGAGGCGTAGTTCTGGATGATGTCCCACTTTTCGGGAATGAGGCTGAACGCATTGTGGAACATCGTGTCATTGGACTTGAACGAACTCATCAGCAGCCAGAGCAGCGGATAAATCATGATAAAGCCAAGTGCGCAGGAAAAAACGTGGAAGAACACAGACTGTGCCTTGGAGCTTTTTTGACCAACCATAGTTGTATTTCCTCCTTAACCCTCGTAGTGGACCCAGGCATCCTGGCTCTTGAAGAGGATTGCGGTCGCAATGCCGATGATGACGACCAGAATCCACGCCAGTGCGCAGGGAGTAACCCATGTGGAAGTTGGTGAATGCGGAGCGGTACAGGTACAGCACGTAGGTCAGGGTGCTGTCCATCGGGCCGCCATTGGTGATGACATAGCTCTCGGTAAAGACGCGGAAGCTGGTGATGATCTGCTGCACCATGTTGAAGAAGATGGTGGGGGTCAGCATCGGCATCGTGATCTTCCAGAACTGCTTCATCGGGGGAAGCACCGTCGATGGCGGCGGACTCATACAGAGAGTTTGGGATCTGCTTCAGGCCGGAGAGGAAGATCAGCATGCAGGAGCCGAACTGCCACACGCCCATCAGCACGATGACGAACAGCGCCGTCTTGGGGTTGCCCAGCAGGGACATCTTCTGCTCGATGCCGATCGCGCCCAGCAGCGTCATAAAAACGCCCTTGTTGCCGAAAATCTGCTTCCAGACAACGGCAACCGCAATAGAGCCGCCGACGATGGACGGGATGTAGTACAGAACGCGGTAGACCGCCATGCCCTTGTGCTTTTTGTTCAAAAGCGTTGCCACAAACAGGGCAAACGCCAGACGCAGCGGCACAACCATGAAAACATAGCTGAAGGTGACGATCATTGCCTGCTTGAAGTTTTTTGTCGTTGGTGAAAATCGTGATGTAGTTTTTCAGCCCCACAAAGTTCGGGGCGGACAGCAGGTTATAGTCTGTCAAGGAGTAGTAGATGGACATAGCAGCCGGGATCAGCCACATAAAGAAGAAGCCGAACAGCCACGGTGCCCAGCAGAAGATAGCCGGTCACGTTGTCCTTCATCTTATAGTACTTCTTGGCCGGTGCTGCGGTTTTCAGTGCGGGCATGGGTAAAATCCCCCTTTTCCTTGGATTGACTTGGATTTTTGGCATAAGAAAGGGGAGAGGGTCGGGTTTGACCCTCCCCGTTTCTGCTCACATGATATAAGGAGAAAAACTTTTAGGAGAAAGCTTATGAAAAAGAAGAAGAAAACACTTTTTAGAAGAAGAAACTTCAGGAGATTTTTTGTGATTAGTTGTTAGCTTCGAGAACTGCGTTGACCTCAGTGCGGAACTGGGCAGCAGCGTCGGCCGGGGTGGTCTGGCCGTAGAAGACGGCATAACCGATGTTCTTGAAGATGGTGTTGATCTCGCTGATGCCAGCGGGGTCAGCTGGGGGTGTCACCGCAGTAAGCAGCGGCCGTGTCAACAAAGTTGAACATATCGGTCTGCTGGGCGCTCAGCTTGCCGGAGTTGATCAGGTGCTCACGAGCGGTAGCGGAAGCAGGCGTGCCGCGCTCGCCCATCATGATGTCGTTGGCCTCGTCGGAGTTCAGGAACCAGTTGATGAACTCGGCAGCCTCTTTCTTGACGGAAGAGGTCTCGGCAACGGAGAAGAACATACCAGGCTTGTACCACAGTGCCTTGGTGTTGGTGGTGTTGGTCGGCGGAGCAACCAGCTTCAGGGTATCGTTGCCAGCGTTGGCACCGATGGTGGTGAAGTTGTTCCAGCTCTGGTGGAAGGCTGCATCGTTGGTGATGACGGGGTTCGCGTCGTTGCCCAGGGTAGCAATCTGCTCGTACTCATCGGGGTTGGGCACAGCACCGGCATCGATCAGGTCGAGCCAGTAGGTGAAGAAATCCTCGGTGATCTTGTCGTCATCGTAACCCAGGCTCTTGTTGTCGTCGTCGAACAGCTTCTCGCCGTAACCGCGCACCCAGTAATTGAACAGGTTGGTATCGATGACCGGGGAGGTGGACATACCGTACTTGCCGGTCTTTTCCTTCACCGTCTTGGCGGCGGTGGCGAAGTCGTCCCAGGTCCAGTCGTCGGTGGGAACATCCACACCGGCCTCCTCCAGAACGGAGGGGTTGTAGGTGAAGGCGACCAAAGAGGTGGACAAGGGGGATGCCGACGGTCTTGCCGCCGATGTTGGAGGCGTTCATCAGGGTCTCTCGTCAATGCCGGAGGCATCAATCGTGCCGTTGTTGATGTACTCGCTCAGGTCGGCCAGAGAGCCGTTCTGTGCGTAGGTGGAGATGTACATATAGTCCATCTGCACGATGTCGGGCATACCGCCGGTGGCAGTGTCGGTGGCAGCTTCTCAAAGTAGCCGTCCCAGCCGGAGGAACAGCCTCGAAGGTGACGTTGGGATGCTCGCTGGTGTAGAGATCGAGCACCTGCTGCGTCAGGTCGTGACGGGTCTGACCGCCCCACCAGGTGATGCGGATGGTAACAGGCTCGTCGGTGCTTTCGGCAGTGGCCTCGGTGGAGGCGGCAGTGGAAGTGCTCTCGGCTGCGGTGCTGTCAGCAGTGCTGGAAGCGGAACCGCCGCAGGCTGCAGAGAACCGGCCATCAGGACGGCCATCGCCGCGCTCATAATGCGCTTGTTTTTCATTTGGATTTTCCTCCTTCATTGTGGGGCTTTGTCTTGTGCCCCTTTGCGTTGTCTTTATGATACACGCTTTTTGTTGGTTTGAAAATGGACAAATCCGACTTAAACCTTGAACAAATCCGACTTTATTCGGATTTTTACGGATTCCTGCCGGGAAGTCGGAAACGTTCAAGCAAAAGTCGGATTTGTCTCTTGGCATCTAAAAATGCGGTTGCTATACTCTTTTTATACAATGATGAGGGCGATTTCGCATGGAATGCACACAGTTGGTCGATCTTATCTTCTTTATGGGGCAAAAGCAACATGGCCGGGCGCGGGGATGCCGCCCTTGCCCCCGCTGTTACCCCCGGCATGGGGTTTGAGTACCGCGCCGTGACCGACCCCGCGCAGCTGCACCGCTGGCCGAGCCGTTCGGCGTGAACGAGAACGACCCCACCGGCGTCAACGAGCCGGGCATGAAAACCGGGTCGATGGTTTCCGCCTTTGTCAATGCCTGCACGGCCAAGACCGGGGTTGCCATCGTGGGCGTATCCTGCGCCAAGGGCGGTTCTTCCATTACCAGTGGCTGCCCGGCATGCCGTTTTTGAGGATGCCGTCCGCCGCGCCCGCAAAGGCGCGCAAATTCTTAGCCGAAAACGGCTACACCATCCGCCACAGCGCGATGGTCTGGTGCCAGGCTGCACCGACGGCGACCTGCACACCTTAAAAGCCGTGTATAAGCTGGACACCGACCGCGTCATCCACGAGTTTATGACCGATGCCGGGCTGGAGACCTGTTTTTTGATCCAGATCGGCAACCAGCGCGACGAGCCGGGCTGTACGTGCCGATCCAGCAGGCACAGGAGGAACTGGCTGCAGCCTACGATGATATTGTCATGGTCAGCCGCAGCTTCAAGACCTTTGCCGCCAAAGGCTTGATGAAAGACCGCTTCCACTATTTGCAGCCCGCCTACAACGAAGTTGGTGAGGAAGCCAGGAAAAATGTGGCTGCCTACTGGGCTGAAAAGTAGGATTTGAACAAGAACGACCTAATTTCAAAAAACGAGTCGGATTTGTTCAAGGAAAAAGTCGGATTTGTCCATTTCGCAAATTTTGTTTCTCTGTTACCCTGTAAGTAGCTCTAGCAAACCAATTCTACGAAGAAGGGGTAACGTATGAGAAACAAACGCATCCTGCAGCGCGGGCTCGCGCTTCTGCTGGCGGGCGGTATGGCGCTCTAACCTCGGTGCCGCGCCGGTTTTGGCAGAAAGAGTACGGGCAACCGAAGTCCGCAAGCTGCCCCGGATGGGAAGCCGCAACGGACACGACCACAAACGGGGACACCGACCTCTCGAAGGCTCTGAGAGCGCCTCCCTACTGAGGAAAAAGTTGATTCTTCGGCTCTGCCGCCGAGGACACCCCGCCGCAGAGTCCGACCATGAGGAGGCCTGCCGAGAAAGACCGACGCAGAGACCCCCGCCGACAAAGCGCCCGACACCGACAACGAGGACCCCACTGACGAAGAAGTCCCCGCAGGGGAATGCCGACAACGACGACAAAGGAAAGCGCCAACGAAGATACCGTGGAGGACGCCGACGCAGATTATAGCGCCGACGTATTCAATGTGGACGAAATCAAGAAATTGCCACCTATGCGGCAGACACCACGAAAACAGTTGCCGATGGGATGACGCAGCTTTTTGCATGGGATTTCAGCAACTGCACTGATAACTTCGGATTTTCCAGCAAGGCTGCCGTGACGAACAGGCTCTTGTGCTGACAAACAACAGCACCGGCCAGACGGTCATCAAACAGTTTGATAAAACTGTGGAAGGACAGTCAAAGGTACAGCTGAGCTATGACTGGAAAATAAAGCCTTAAGGAATCAATCGACCAAAGCGGGCATTGAATATCGTGATACCTATGGCCGCCTTGTTTTTTTGTTGTGATGGGCAGCCGCTCAGACAAAAGGCGAATACAAGCTGCGTTATGCTACCGAGGGGTGTGGATTCCGTATCGTCCGGCTGCGGCAACTCAACAATGACCCCCACTGGCAGTATGCAGATTTGAAGAATAATACGGTTTACCATATTGATGCCACTGCTGACTTTACCGCTGGCACGCTACAGCTGAAAATCACTGACAGCGATGGCGCGGAAGTTGTCAACGTAGCCAATGCTTCCATCACCGCCCACAATCTGGCCAAAATGGTAAGCTGCAGCTACTATTGCGGCGCATCTGCCCACGCAGACGGTAGATAACTTCCAGCTCTACGGCTCCAACAATGCGGGCGAGTTCCGCTGGCCAGCAAAACCATTGTGGCCTTCGGCGACAGCATCGTGGCCGGCCACAAGTATACGGCTGCCAGCTTTGTCAATTTCGTGGCTGAAAAAAGGGCATGACCGTTCTGCAAAAGAACGCTGTCAACGGCGCAACCATCATGGATGCGAACTACTCCGGCGGCCGCATCTTGACGCAAATTCAGAATACCGGCAACTCGACCCCGGATTACGTCATTTTTTGACGGCGGCACGAACGACGCCGAGTATCTTACCAAGCAACACCGACGTTCAAATCGGCGACGCAACTTCTACGGATGAAGCCACCTTTGCCGGGTCTTTCCGCGCTACCATCCAGAAGTTGAAGGAGAAATATCAAACGCCAAGCTGGTTTATGTGGCCGTCCACAAGCTGGGTTCGCGCGAAAAACCACCATGCAGGAAAATCTGCGTAAAAGTGGAGCTGGCTATCTGCGAGGAGTTGGGCGTGACCGTGTCCGACGTCTACACAAGCGGGTTGGATACCACCGACGCGAACATGAAGAACACGTATACCTTCGATAATACAACCAGCGCAGGTGTACCCGGTACAAACGGCAGCGGCACGCACCCCAACTTTGCGGCAATCGAGAAATACTACGTTCCCACCGTCTCTGCCACACTGCGCACCGCCCAGAATACCACCCCCACCGAGCCGGAAGGACCCACAGTCAGTACACCCCCTCCATCGACTTTGCGAAGGTCGCAGACCTGAACGATGACACCCAGATGCACGGCTGGACTTACTCTAACGGCGGCGGCACTACCGAACTTGTCACCGATGCCGAAATGGGGCAGGTACTCAAGATGAGCCGCACCTCGGACGGCGGCGAGACTGCTCTGATTTACGATGGCCTGAACATCACCGAGAGCGATACCCGCTATGTCACCGTCACCGCCGAGATGAAGCTGGACAAGAACGGCTATGCCCACCAGTACAGCATTCCCTATATCTTCAACAACAGCGGCGCGGTTGCGTACAGTCTGTTCACCAACGCAGCGCGACCAAGTACCAGTCCCATGTGAACGGCAAAAACACGACCGATGCCGCCCCGCTGACCACCGACACATGGCAGACCGTCCGCATGGACATTGATATGCAAAGCGATACCTTCCGTGTATCCGTAGACGGCGTGATGTCTCTGCGCAACGCCAAGGCACGCACCGCCACCGACAATCTGCAAAAAATCCAAGTTCTACGCCGACAGCTGGAACCGCGGCACACTCTACATCAAGTCTGTTTCCGTGACTGCCGGCAACACCGACCCCTTTGCGCCGCACACCACAGCTGCCACTTACTACGTCAGCCCCAACGGCGACGACAGCAAAGACGGCAAAACCGGAACAAACCGCATGGAAAACCATCGCCCGCGTGAATCAGGACACCTATATTCCCCGGCGACAAGATCCTGTTTGAGCGCGGCGGCGAGTGGGAGAACACCACGCTGCAGCCCCAGGGCAGCGGCAGCGCCGATGCTCATATCACAATCGGCGCCTACGGCGACGAAATAAGCTATGCTCCCGCATCGCCGCCAACGGCAAGGTCAACGATGCCCTGTACCTGTACAATCAGGAATACTGGGAGATCTGCAATCTGGACATTTCCAACACCGTGGACGGCTGCAAGATGGTTGCCGGCGACACAAACCCCACCGGCAATGTGACCGCCCGCGATAACAGCGGGTGAAAAGCTCGGCGACTACCGCGGCATACACATTGCAGGCCGCGATGTTCTGAGCCTGCAGGGCTTCAACATCCACAATGTCCGCGTACATGATGTTTCCGGCATTGTGACCTGGATCGGTGATACCGGCGTGCGCGATGCCGGCATCGGCAACAACTACGGCTTCGATGGCTCCAAGCGCACCGGCGGCATCCTGATCGAAAGCCTTGCGACCACAACCAACACCCCCACCATTTTCAGCAACATTACGATCGCGACAGCGAGTTTGTCAACAACTCCTTCGGCGGCATCACGATCAAGCAGTGGAACAACGGCAAAGGCCGCGACGGCAGCACCGGCTGGGCCAACCGCAACAGTGCGGGCGGCGCACCCGATTACTATGACCCCAACTGGAAGCCCCACACCAACATCCTCATCACCGGCAACTACATCAATCAGGGCGCTTCTGCCTACGCCTGCAACGGCATCTACCTGTGCGGGCGTCAAGGATTCTGTTGTTGAGAAGAACCTACTGGAGCATATCGGCACCTGCGGCATTGAGCTGTTCTTTGCCGACAATGTTGCTATCCAGTACAACGAGGTCTTTGATGTCCGCCACAAGGGCGGTGGTCAGGACTCAACGCCATCGACCCCGACTGGCGCGCACCAACATCCTGATCCAGTACAATTATGTCCATGACTGCGGCGAGGTCTGCTGCTCTGCGGCATGAAATTCAACTCCGGCATCATCCGCTACAACCTGATTCAGGACTGCCTGTACTCCTATGTCCATTACTCGATGGGCGGCGGTTACTTCCAGTTCAGCAACAATGTCTTTTACCGCAGCAAGGACGGCAATGGCACCTCCAGCTTTGACCCGTGGGGCGGCGGTACGGCCTCCTATGTCAACAATGTGTTCTACGACGGCAAGGGCACAAGGCTTCGGCTTCAGCGGCGGAACCAGCTTCTCCTACAAAAACAATGCCTACTACGGCGCCCGCCTGCTGGAAGGACTCCAGCCCCATCATGCTGAGCGAGGATCCGTTTGTCGGCTGCCCCCAGCATGAGCCGCCTTGGCAATGCCGCCACCGGCGCACTGCTGGAGGCCAACGGGCCTGATGCCCAAGACCGGCTCCGCACTGGTTGCCGCCGGTGCCAGCACAGACGCCACCGGCACTGCGCTGACGGATGGCCTGTTGCCAAAAGGGTAGCCGCTTTAACTTTACCCTCTCTGGCCAAGGCCTACGGCAGCATTGTCCCGATGGCCGCCACCGCCTACCCCGTTTTTGACGCTACCGATTCCAATGCAACGCTGAACACCAGCTACACCCATACCGCCGCCAGCACCACCGCGCCGACCATCGGCCTGTTTGAGGTTTCCATGCCGGAGGATGCTGTCTACCTGCGCGGCACGGTCAGCGATGATGTAAGCCCCTGCAGCAATGCCAAAATCACCGTCACGGTAAACGGCAAAACCGTGGAGACCACCACCAACGCAAGCGGCACCTACACCATCACCGAGGGCTTGACCGCCGGTGAAGCTACTGTGACCGCCGTGGTCGAGGGCCGTGACACGCTCACCAAAACCATCACCCTTGCGGGCGGCAAGGTCAACATTCTCGACATTGCCGTCCCGATGCCCGCTATGCCCAACGCGTACAGTGATACCCTCATCCGCGAAGCCTTTTGATGAGAACGCGGGCGCTCTCGCCTTTAACACCAAGGCAACCGTGGCGGATGGCCGCCTTGCCCTTAGCCCCGGCAATGCAGCTTCCAGTTATGCGGATTTTGCTGCGGAGATACAAAGCCGCACCGCTGTGGACTTCAGCTTTGACTTCCAGTACCAGAACGGCACCAACAAGGGCGGCTTCCAGTTCCGTGACAGTGATGGCCGACTTCTGTTTGCCATGTGCGTCAAGACCGCAGATGGCGGCAACACCATGCGCACACCTGCCGCAGCAAGCCTTGTCGGCGGCACCCAAATGTCGGGCCCAAATGGGTGGATCACACGGCTGACACTAACAAGACCTATGTCGTCCCGCGTCCACGCAGACTTTGAAGCCGGCACCGTCGGCTACCAGCTCAAGGACAAAGCTACCGATAAGGTCGTTCTGCAGGAGCTGAACATCCCCACCAACGCCAAGAACCTTGCCAGAATGTACAGCAGCAACTGGTATCAGGCCAAGACCCAGTACATCGACAACTTTTGTGCTGACCGCCCGCAGCAACGAGCCGGAGCCTGTCGTCGTTGATAAGACCGCTCTGCAGAAAGCCATTGATGCCAACACCGGCAAGGTCGAAACCGATTATACGGCCGAAACATGGGCTGATTTTGCCAAGGCTCTGGCCGACGCCAAAGGCCGTGCTGGCCGATGAGAACGCCACGCAGAACGACATCGATGCCGCTGCCAAGGCGCTGACCGATGCCGCAGCAGCTCTCAAAGTGAAGCCGACCGAAGAACCGAAGCCTACGCCTACGGTTGAGACAAAGGTCTTCACGGATGATCTTTCTGTCCAAAACATTCCCGATGCTTTGAAGAAAGTCGGCTACGATACCCCCGAAAAATCACCGAAAAGCTCAAACTGGAAAGCTCCAAAAAGCTATCCTCCGACAATATTGTTGTCTATGAAGTCAAGCTGCAAGTCAGCAAGGATGGTGTAACCTGGTTCGATGCCACCGCTGAGAATTTCCCGAAGAACGGCCTTGAGATAAGCTTCACTTTGCCGAGCGGTATTACCGACGAGACGGCTGCACAGTATGATTTCGTCATCAGCCACATGAAGGACAGCGGCGAGGTTGAACTGCTTACCCCCGCGCTGAAAGACGGCAAGCTGGTTGTGACAGTTTCTTCCCTGTCGCCCTTCGGCATCAGCTGGAAGCGCAAGGAGCAGCCAAGCCGAGCGAAGAGCCGAAGCCCACGCAAGCGCCCACCGCGACCCCCGCGCCGACGGCTGCTCCTGCCGCGAGTGATGCTTCCTCCAACAGCAGCAATTCTTCCGGCACTACTTCTGCCCCTGGCATCTACCGCTGCCCCCAAGGCAACGGCAGCACCCACGGCACCGGCTGCTGTTATCCCGCAGACCGCCGATTCTTTCCCGCTGGTTCTGCTGGCCATGCTGGCTCTGTGCAGTGCCGCTGCCCTGACCGGGCTGGTGATCTGTCGCAAGAAAAAGCACTAACCAAACCATTTCCTGAACAATCGTTCTCTCATTAAAGAAAAATCCCGACTGCCGCCCGCCGGGATTTTTTTTGTAATCTTTGCACTTACTGCGCGTTGCTGTAATTGCAGATTTGAATGGCCGCGCGCCGTTTTCCGTCATGGTGAACCTGTGCTTTACATAAAGCGGCACATTGCTTTTGTCTTTGGGCATACTCTCAATATACAGGTAGTCTTTATACTTTTCTTTGATAAGTTCCAGCATCTTCCCGGCTATTCCCTGCCTCTGATAATTCGGGTGTACCAGCATATAATGGATCTGTGTCAGCGTCTCGGAATCACCCGGCACCCGGATAAGGCCGACCAGCTTGTCACCGTCCACGCCGTAAGCACGGTGGAGGAGTGCATCAGCGCCTTGTACAGCCTCTTGGGATAGTTGCCGGAGACCCAATGCACCGATAAAAACAGCTGCTGTACCTGCTCTCGGGTAAATTTCTTTTTCCTCTGTGTAAGTAAGCATTTTTTCCCACCTCGTCTGCGGCAATCGTATTTTTGACATTGTGTCATTGTATTTTTGGATGTCAGGGAATATTCAAAAAGGGCAGCGGATGTCTTTTTTCCTGCTTTTTCTGATACATACTGTCCACCTATCCCCTGCTCTTAGTGTAGCAGATTGCAGCGCATTATGGAAGTTATTAGTCTTAAATCACACTAAATATCATGATACCTTTCTTAAATCTCAAATGAATCAGAACTGATTCACTTTTTTTCGGAGTCAAGATTTTTGAATGAATCAGGAAGTGATTCACTCCTGAGAGCATATACGAATTTGTGCGGGTATCGGGTTTGTTTGTCATCGTTTTGGGGGTAGCCGTGTTTTGTTAGCATAGCGTTTGGATCATCCACAAACGCATTTCTGGGGTGTTCCCCAGACCCCTCGCTGCTCTTGTGTGACGATAGTGACGCTGATGACGCCACGACGCTGTTTTGGGGATATCCCTATACCATATCCCAGATTCAGCGTCATTAGCGTCATCAGCGTCATTCTGATTTTGTGTTTCTCGTAGTATCATTGTTTTTGTTTCGAGCAGTAGTAAACTGCAAGCGTCATTTCACTATAAGCGTGACGGTGATGACGATGATGACGGTGTTCGTGGGATAGGGTAAAGGGGTATATCAAAACATCGTCATCACCGTCAGCATCGTCATTCAATACAGGCAAGCCGTTTTAATCTGCGGCTTGCCTGTTTTATTTTGAGTAATGTGGCAGGGTTTTTGCCCCGTTTCCTGTTAAAATGGATTTAGATATTTTGTAAAAAGTTCAAGGGTTTTTAGCACAATAGGTGGTATGCTGGTTTTGAAGTGTATTTGGGTATTTAGTCAGATGCGAAATCTTTAAAATATTTTTTCTTTGCGACGCGACATATTTGGCCGTTTCTCGGCGGCTATATAGTAGAGGTTTTTTCAAAAATTTTGAGGACGGTTGCAAAAAGTCGCGACTGCTGGTCTGTATGATATGATTTGGAATCTTTCAAAAAATTTGAACTTTTTTCTAAACAGTTTAAAAACTCGTAATTTTCGCCGTTCTCAGCGGCTATATAGTGAAGAACTTTTAATTTTATCTACATAGGAGGAACCCATGAACACGGAATTTCAAGATTTCCCCAATGTTGTAAGTCCCAAGGAGGTGCAAACCTACTTCGGTATCTCACACTCGACCACCTACGGATATTTCACGACGCAACTTTCCCGGCGTTCCACATAGGAAACCGACTGCTGGTGCGGCGGAATGAACTTCTGGGCTGGTTGGAGCAGCAAAAGGTCAATAAAGCCCAAAACGAGAACCCGAAGATTGTCGGGTCTGATGAATAGCTTTGTGGTCGTACCTGTGGTAGTCTTTGTGTCACGAAAGGAGACGATGCAGCGTGAAAGATATATCCCAAACATCCCTGCGCCGTGGGCACAACGAGGGCAACATCCGTCAGCGTACAGACGGGCGGTGGGAGGTGAGGCTATCTGCCGGAATCGACTACAAAGACAGGCAAGCCCCGGCGTACATCCACCTGCTGCAATACAAGGCAAGAGGCAATCGCAATCCTGCAGCAGCAAGCCCATGAAGTCCGCGCACAGGGCTGGCGCGATCCTATGTCGGTGACACTGGGCGAGTGGTATGAATACTGGCTGGACACCTATATGAAGGACACCGTCAAGCAATCTATCTTACGCCAGCTACCGCAGTTATCTCAACAAGCACTTTTGTGTGCTGGGGAAAATCCTGCTTAAAAAGCTGGAACCACACACCTTGCAGGAATTTTACAACTACAAATTCCGCGAGGAAGGCTTATCCCCCAAGACCTTGCGCAACTACCACATGGCATTGCACAAATGCTTACAGCAAGCCAGTAAAAGAGCGTCTACTGGTCTATAATCCCTGCGAGGCCGTGACCTTGCCCAGCGGCGAAAAGCCCGAAATCAGCGTATTTACCAAACGACCAGCAGCGGGCGCTGGTGCAGGCCAGCTACCGCCACCGCTACGGCGTGTTTATCCGCTTAGACCTGTGTACCGGATTACGCATGGGGAATTACTGGCACTGAAGTGGGAGGACATCGACTTTTCCACCGCGCAGCTTCATGTCAGGCGCACGATTAACCGCCTTGCCAAGTACGAAGCCCTCGACGGCGAAAACAAAACCGAAATCGTATTCGGTACACCCAAAACGAAAAGCTCCCGCCGCACGATTCCGCTGACCCGCACAATGGCAGACGAGCTTACCCGCTGGAAACAACAGCAAGCGCAGGATAAGATTCGGGCAGGGGATAAGTACACCGACGATGGCTTCATCGTCACCAACGAGGTTGGACACTACTTTGAGCAGAAAACCTTCAAGGACTACTACGACCGCTTGTTGAAGGATGCCGACATCGGGCACTTTACCTTCCACGCCCTGCGGCACACCTTCGCTACTCGCGCGCTGGAACGCGGCATGGACTACAAGACCTGTCGGCCATTCTCGGCCATTACTCCGTAGCATTCACAATGGACACCTACGTTCACAGTATGGACGAACACAAACGGCGCGAGATGGACAAGATGAACGATATGTTCGGAATGCAGTACAGTATCTCCGTAGAGAACCGGCCCTACCCTGTGCTTTGTCACTCTCAGCAGACGGCTGCACCGCCCATGTTCCTGACTTCCCCAAAATCGACCGTCAACTGCAACATTAGACGCCGCCCTGCCGGAAGTCAAACAGCAAATCCAAAAAGCCCTGCGCCAGTACAAAAAACCGCCGATTCCTACCAAACAAGACCAAATCGTAGTGCCGACCAACAGCGTGTTGGTACTCGTCAAAGCAGGTTGACCGCTCCTATATTTACCTGCCAACTCCGCAAAATTTATCCACAAAAAGTGCCTGGACGGTTGAAAAATTCAACCGTCCGGGCGCAGTCGCTTTGCCGTTTTGGGGTCATTTTGGGGTCAAACTTACCAACAAGTTACCACTTTTGCCATAATGTAGAAAAAAGCTCGTTGAAACTTGTCGTTTCAACGAGCTTTTGTTGGTTGCGGAGACAGGACTTGAACCTGCGACCTCCGGGTTATGAGCCCGACGAGCTACCATCTGCTCTACTCCGCGATATATGACACACACGCTGTTTTGCGGTGCCTGATTATAATACCACAGCACGGCGTGTGTGTCAATAGGTTTTACGAAAAAAGTTTATGCAATTTTTCCCGGGAGTTCACCCGGCTGTCTGCATTGTATCAGACAATGCCCTGGCTCATCATGGCGGAGGCGATCTTCTCGAAACCGGCAATGTTGGCACCGGCAACCAGGTTGCCCTTCATGCCGTACTTTTCGGCAGTGGCGGCGGCAGTCTTGTAGATGTTGACCATGATGTTGTGCAGACGCTCATCGACCTCCTCGAAGGTCCAGGACAGGCGCAGGCTGTTCTGGCTCATCTCCAAGCCGGAGGTGGCAACACCACCGGCGTTGGAAGCCTTGGCGGGGGCAAACAGGATGCCGTGGCTCTGCAGGTAAGCGATGGCCTCGGGGGTGGAAGGCATATTGGCACCCTCGGCTACGAGTAGCAGCCGTTGGCAACCAGAGCCTTGGCACCGTCCAGGCGCAGCTCGTTCTGGGTGGCGCAGGGAAGCGCGATATCGCAGGGGATGGTCCAGATGCCCTGGCTGCCCTCGACGTACTTAGCGGTGGGGACATAGTCCAGGTAGGTCTTGATGCGGGCACGCTTTGACCTCTTTGATTTCCTTCATGACCTTGTAGTCGATGCCATTCTCGTCCACGATGTAACCGTTGGAGTCAGACATGGCAATGACCTTGCCGCCCAGCTGGGTGGCCTTCTGGTTGGCGTAGGTGGCCACGGCCGGAGCCGGAGATCACAACGCGCTGGCCCTCGAAGCTCTTACCGGCGTCAGCCAGCATTTCCTTGGCAAAGTAGCACAGGCCGTAGCCGGTAGCCTCGGTACGGGCGAGAGAACCGCCGAAGGGGATGCCCTTACCGGTCAGCACGCCGGTAAACGCGTTGCGCAGGCGCTTGTACTGGCCGAACAGGAAGCCGATCTCACGGCCGCCCACGCCAATATCACCGGCGGGCACGTCGGTGGTCGGGGCCGATGTGGCGGTACAGCTCGGTCATAAAGCCTGGCAGAAACGCATGACCTCGGCATCAGACTTGCCGTGGGGGTCAAAGTCAGCGCCGCCCTTTGCCGCCGCCCATGGGCAGGCCGGTGAGGCTGTTTTTGAAGATCTGCTCAAAGCCCAGGAATTTGATGATGGACAGGTTCACAGCAGGGGTGGAACCGCAGGCCGCCTTTGTAGGAGGGACCGATGGCAGAGTTGAACTGCACACGGTAGCCGCGGTTGACCTGGACCTTGCCAGCGTCATCGACCCAAGGGCACACGGAACATGATGATGCGCTCGGGCTCGACCAGGCGCTCGATCAGGCCGGCCTTCTCGTACTCGGGGTGGGCAGCCACAACGGGCTCCAGGCTCTCGAGGACTTCCTCAACAGCCTGCAGAAACTCCTTCTGCTCAGGGTTGCGCTTTGCAAGGCCCTCATATACACCCTGCAGGTAAGCATTCTGAATTGCCATAAGTAGAACACTCCCTTTATATAAATTCAAACACCGCCTTCATGTTACCACCATAAAAGCAATTTTTCAAGTGGTTTTGGCTTACTTTTCAAAATTTTGTTTGCGGCAGGCGTGCCGGTGTTCTTGTGTTGTGGACAAATCGGCGTTTTCGCGCATAATTATACAACCGTTCATTCTGTCGCATACATCGTGACCCACGCGGCGGGCTGCCCGTCGGCCAAAAAGTCTGCCGGGTCCCAAAGGGCGTAGAGGCTGTACTGCGGGTCATAGCTGTCGCGGGGGTTGGCGGTTGTCAGCCATTGGCCCGACGCGGTGCAGGCCAGCAGCAGCGCGGGGCGGCGCACGCCCTCCGCCGTGACCGCGGGGGCCGGGAGGACGTCGCCGGTCTCCATGTCCAGCAGGCAGTCCGCGTAGGCGTCCCCGACGTTCAGCACGCGGAGATACCGCTGCGGCACGCCCGCAAACGCCGGGCTGAAAGGGTTCGCACACGTCGATGCCGTAGGTATCAAACGGGATGGTCTCGAGCAGCGTTTTCTCGGTGCCGTCGGCGGTGTCAAAAGTACAGCAGGGCGGCCTGTTGGCCGGGGGTGTCGGCATTGCGGAAATTGCCGGTGTAGTAGATCCTGCCGTCGTAATAGTTGTGGAAATAGCCGTCCGCGTAGGGGCGCGTGCAGATTTTCTCCCGCGCGCCGGTGGCGGGTCGAGCCAGGCGTAGACGTAGACGGCGTGCGCCAAAATGGCTTTTTTCCTGCTCGGTGCTGCCGAAATTGGGGAACGGCTCGTTCGCCTCGATGCGGATCGTCAGGGAAGCGGCTGCCCTCGCAGGCGATGATCTTCTCGTCGGCCAGCATTGGGATGGTCTGCACCGTGTCATTTCGCCAGTCCCAGCGGTAGAGGGGTGCCGGGCTGATGACTGGCGGCGAGGGGCAGCCGTACAGGGCGTACTCGTCGCACCATTGCAGCTGCATGTGGTGGGGCAGGGCATCGGGCACCGCGGCCACGGGCGTTTTGCCGGCGGCGGGGTCGATGCGGTAAATCTGCGTTGGGGCGACGTTTGTCAGCTCGCCGGGATAGGTGTAGACCGTGCCGTCCACGGCCATGACGCCGACGCAGAAGTCGCTGGCCAGGTAGGCCGGGCAAGCGTCGGAGTCGTGGGTGCAGCCGGGAATATCGCAGTAGACGGACTGGGTCAGGGGCCGCGTAGTCGGTTTTTGAGAATGAGGGCCTCGGGGGGTCATGCTGCTGGTGCCCCGGAGCTCATAGAGCGCGTCGCCGGTGTTCCAGACGGGGCCGCTGTTTTGGTTCTGGGGGAGGGTGAGAAGATGGCCGACAGGGGAATTTGGGGGTAAGCGGCGGGGCGGAGGTTTTCGGCGGCGGGCTGATGGGGAGGACGCTGCGGTGTCAGGTTGTACCGGGGAGGACGCTGCGGCAGAGGGAGGTTGTGGCGTCGGCGGGTTGTGCCGGTACGGCGGACGCGCAGGCGGTGAGCAGGAGGGCAGCGAGGGGAATGGCGGCAAGATGGCGGTTCATGTGCGGGAGCCTCCTTTTTAAGTGGTGTAGAATGGTGGGATTATCACCCGGTAGGGGCCGGGCATGCCCGGCCCGAGGTTTGCATGGGCGGATGTTTGCGGGTGGTTACCCGGGGGATGGCCGTTGGCGCAAGGTTTCGCAGCCCGAGGAAGGGCGCCAACGCGAGCCTTCGCGGGGCGTCGGGGACGCCGCCCCCTACGGTTTGCCCGGGAATGGGCGGCAGCGGGGAGCCTCCCCTCATCCGGCCCTGCAGGGGCCACCTTCCCCCAAGGGGAAGGCAAGGGTTGTTGTTGGCGGCGGCGGAAGGTCGCGGCAGGGGTGCGGGCACCCCGCCCTACGGATGGGGATATGGAAACGCTGCGGGGGCTACGTGGGCACCCGTTCCCGGGCCGCCGCGCGGTAGGGGCCGGGCACTGCGGGGTTTGAGCGTGGGGCCCGGTCAATGGTTCGGTCCGAAACCAGGGGAGGGGTTTGCCCCCCCGCGGGTGTTGGCGGCAGCAGGCCAGCTTTCTCTGGCGGGTGGTAACCCGCCAAGGCCCGGCCCGGGGTTGGCCTGCACCCGTCGATGGTTCGGTCCTAGGGAGGGGTCTTGACCCCTCCGCGGGTGGTAACCCAGGGAAGGACGTTGGCCGCAAGGTCCTCCGCGAGGCATCGGGGACGCCGCCACCTACGGTTTGCCCGGGAACGGGCGGCTCCCGCCTCACCCTGCCCACATCTCCACCGGCGTATAGTCGGTGCTGCCGGCGGCAAAATCGTTGGGGGCGATCAGCCCATAGGCCACATGCGCGTTTTCGTCGTTGGATTCGGTCCAGAGGAGCCAGCGGCCATCGGCGGTCTGGGCCAGACGGGACGGGGGTATGTTGTAGGCGTAATTTTTCAGCCGCTGGGTGATGGGCACCAGCTCGCGGGTGGCGGCGTTCAACAAATAGCAGCGGTTGCCGCCCACTGCGCCGTCGGTGCCGTACAGCCAGAGCCAGTCCTCGGCCCGGCTGCCCCGGGCGGGCAGGACGTTCGTATAGGTGTCCTGATAATCCCACAGGTTGCCGGTCGGGGGCGCGTCCCACACCGTGGCGGTGCTGCCGTCGGCGGGTCATACTCCTGCAAGGTGCACCGCGGTTGTAGCCGCCGCCCTGCAGGGCCTCGCGTTCCTCAAAGTAGAGCTTGCCGTTGTGGGTGCCCAGATACCCGGAAAGCCGCTCATCCGCGATGTTGTAGGGGCGCTCGATCAGCTTGCGGCGCTCGCCGGTGCGGGGGTCGTAGCGGTCAAATTCAACGGTAGCGCTCTGCACGGCGGCCCGGAACTGCTCAAAGTCGTCGGGCAGGGGGCGCGTCGGTCACGTAACGCACCGTCAGCAAGCGCGCCGTCGTAGCAGGTCACAAAAGTACTCTGTGGGCTCCAGCGGCACGGACTGCAGCGCACCGGTGGTCAGGTCAACGCGGACGGCCTTTGTGTTCTGGCCGTTGTTGCCGGAGGTCGTCATCCCGTACAGGGGCCGCGTCGTCGCAAAAAACAAACTCGTAATCCACACTCTCGGCGGGCAGGTCGATGCAGGTCTTGCCGTCGTCGGTCAGCCTGTATACCTGCGGCGCGGCGCTTTGCTGCTGCCACAGGCCGTAAGTAGTGGGCCTCCAGCTCCTCGGGGCGTGAGGTCGGTGCTGTCCAGCCGGGGCGTGAGGTATTCTTCGCGGTATTCCTCCCAGGTTTGATCCGTGTGGAATACCGGCGCGTTGAGCACATAGACCGCGCCGTCCGCCACAAAGGGACAGTAGTACCGGTACCGCCCCGGGAACCAGGCCGGGCAGTCGGCGCTGTCGTGGGTGCAGCCGGGCACGGTGCAGGCGACGGTCTGTGCGGCGGTGGCGTAGTCGGTTTTGAGCAGCAGGCCGCCGTGGTTGCGGTAGACCATTTCATAGTAGGCGTCGCCGCTGTTGAAGCTGCTGTCGTGGCGGTTCAGCCAGGCGAAGTCTCCGGCGGCGGGGGTTGGGGTGGCTGTGGCGGTGGGTTCGGGCGTGGGGGTGGTCAGGGGTGTCGTATCCGTGGCGGACGTGCAGGCAGTAAGCAGAAGCGCGGCGAGGGGAATGGCGGCAAGATGGTGGTTGCGCATGGCGGGAGCCTCCTTTTTAAGTAGTGTAGAGATGGGTGGGATTATTACGCGGTAGGGGCCGAGCATGCCCGGCCCCCCGTCGGGGGTTTGCGTAGGCAGGCGTCAATGGTTCGGGGTCCGCGGGTGGTAACCCGGGGGGTCTTGACCTCCGCGGGGCTCCGCCGGCGGGTGGCTGGGCGGCAGCGGGGATGGCCCCTGTTGGAGGGAGTTTTCGGCGGGGGGGGGACGGGGACGCCGCCCCTACGGTTTGCCCGGGGAAGGGCGGCGGCGGGAGCCTGCCCCTCATCCGCCCTGGGGCCACCTTCCCCCGAGGGGGAAGGCAGGCTGCAGGGGAGGGATTCATCCCTCCCGGGGAAGGGCGGCAGCGGGGAAGGCCGCGGCGGGTGGGGGCACCTGCCCTACGGATGGGGGATATGGAAACGCCTGTGGGGTTTACGTGGGCACCCGTTTCCGGGCCGCCGCCGCGGTAGGGGCCGGGCATGCCCGGCCCGGGGGTTACGCGGACACCCGTCAATGGTTCGGCCCGTAGGGGAGGGGTCTTGACCCCTCCGCGGGTGTTGGCGGCAGGGGAATCCGCCGTTGGCGGGAGGTTTCGGCGCCTCCGCGGGCGGGGACGCCGCCCCTACGGGTTGCCCGGGAACGGGCGGGCGGGAGGCCGCCCCTCATCCGGCCCTGGGGCCACCTTCCCCGAGGGGGAAGGCTAGGGCTGTTGTTGGCGGCAGCGAAGCCTCCCCCTACCCCGGCAGCTGGTCCTCGGTGCGGAGCTGGAGGGTCAGGCTGTAGCACCAGCGGTCTGACAAAACCGGCGCTGTACCGACGTAATCTTGGTAGGTGTAGGGGTGGGTCGAGGCGGTGATGAGCGCACCGCCGTTCGTGCTGTAGAGGGCGCATCCGTAGGGGCTGTCGGCGGGGGCGGCCCAGTCGCCGAGGCTTTCCAGTCCGGCCTGGGCGGCAAAGCTGCGCAGGGCGGTCTCGGTGGGCAGCGGGGTGTTTTTCCGCGTCGGTCCCGGCCATCGAGAGCCATGCCTCGACCACTGTGCCGGTGCGGCTGTCCATAGTAACGCTGTAGCGCGTAAAAAGTGCATTGTCCGTCATGCCGAACCGCCGCACCGTCACAAAGCCGAGGCTGTCGGTGACGCAGTAGGTCGCGTCCAGCGAGTAATATTTGCCGTCCCAGTCGGTGTAGCTTTCGCCGGTCTCAGCCGTGTCCAGCGCCTCGGCAGCCCAGGCGGCGGGCACGGCGCCGGTTTCGGCCAGCTGGCGCAGGGCGTTCTCGGCGGCCTCGGCGGTGGCGGAATCCGCATACTGCATGGATTGCAGGCTGGCAGACGCACCTATGTACATTTTCGGGGCTGTCAGAACCTCGGCGGGGCGCTGCTCCCGCTCGCTCTCGGCGTTCCGGCTGCGGGCGGCCAGCTGGCGCAGGATATAATAATCGTCCGCCGTGGGCGTCGGGGCAACGTAGGGGTCGGCCACGGTCTCGACGCGGCCAAGGCTGGCGGCGTCGGCTGCGGCCAGAAACACCGCGGGCGCGGCGGCGCAGCCCAGCACGGCCACGGTGCAAAAGCGCGGCGGTCAGCCGCGGATGGTTCCAAAGGCTCACGGTGCATCCTCCTTCCAGACGGGCAGCGTCACACTGACCCGGGTGCCCCTGCCGGGTTCGCTTTCGATGCGCAGCGCACTGCCGTGGGCGACGGCAATGCGCTGGCAAAGGGCCAGGCCCATGCCGCTGCCGCCCTGGTTGCGGGCGCGGGATTTATCCACCATGTAAAACGGCTCGGTCACGCGGGGGATCAGCTCGGGCGGGATGCCGCAGCCGCGGTCCGCCACGGTCAGCGTGACGGCGTCCCCGGCCTGCGCACAGAGCACCAGCACCGGCGCACCGGGCGCACTGGCCTTGGCGGCATTTTGCACCGGGTTGCACAGCAGGTCCAGCAGCAGCTCGGCATCCCCGCGCACGGTAGGCGCGGCGGCGGGCGTGCGCAGGGTGACGTCGGGCAGGCCGCGTGCAGCCGCGGCCACAGGGCGGCCAGCGGCACGGCGGTCAGTTCAACGCCCTCCTCATTCAGGCCCAGCAGGGCCAGCAGCTTGCGGCTCAGTGCCTCGAGCCGCCGCCCCTCGTGGGCGATAGCCCCCGCGGCTTCGTGCTGTTCAGCGGGGTCGATCTGCATCGCGGCAAGGATATCCGCGTAGCCGATGATGCTGGTCATCAGGGGTTTTCAGCTCGTGGGTGAACGCGCCGACGAAGTCCTCCCGCCGCTGGACATCCTCCTGCAGATCCGCGATCTTTTCCCTGCACAGCGTCGGCCATTTTGTCAAAGCTGCGGCTCAGCTCCTCGATCTCATCGCCGGTGTGCAGGTCGGTGCGGCGGGCGTAGTCCCCGGCTGCGATCTGCGCCCCGGCGTCGGTCAGGACGGCCAGCGGGCGGGTCAGGCGGCGGGCCAGCAGCGCCGTGACGGCGGACGCCGCGGCCAGCACGGCGGCCTCCAGCAGCAAAAAGCGCATCAGGGCGGCGTTTCTGTCCCGGTAAAGGCCGGTCAGGTCGTAGGCAGTGACGAGCCGCAGCCCGCCCTGCAGGTCGCTGGCGTAGACGGCGTAAATGGAATTTTCGGTCCTGACGGTCACGGTGGCGGCGTCGCCAAGGGGGGAGGCTTTGCAGCCCTTCCAGCGTGGCGCAGACGAGGGTATCCCCCCGCCAGAGCGCCGCGGGGACATCCTGTGCCGTCACGCGGGCCGTGAGCGCGGCATCCCCGGTGGATATGCCACGGCGCTGCAGGTCGAGGATCTCGGTTTGCAACAGCGTACACGCCTGGGCGTGGGCGGCGGCATTGGCGGCGGCCATGCGGCTGCGCTGCACGGCGAAATCACTGTACAGCAGCACGCACCCGCCCACACCGAACGACGCGGCCAGGACGAGGATCAGCAGGCAGAGCAGTTTTTGGAAGTATCGCATGAGAGAGCTCCTTTGGTGGGGGCGGTTGCCCGGGGACGGGTGTGACGGGAGGCTGCGGGGCGTCGAGGACGCCGCCCCCTACGGTGGGGGTTGGTTGTAGATTGCCCGGGAACGGGTAGCGGCGGGAAGGTTACGGCGGGGTGGAGGCACCCCCGCCCTACGGATGGGTGGAAGGTTTGCGGCAAATGGTGTGGGGGGCGGCGTCCTCGACGCCCCGCGGAGGGGTCAAGACCCCTCCCTACGATGCAAAAGATAAGCGGGCGGCAATGGCAAGGCTGCGGGCCGGGCATGCCCGGCCAACAGAGCTGCCGTTAATCTTTCAATCTTCCTTCTTCAACCGATACCCGATCTTGTACACCGTCTCGATCTTGTCCGTCCAGCCGAGCTTTTTTGCGCAGACGGGCAATGTGGGTGTCAACGGTGCGCAGACTTTCGGTGTCGGGGATGCCGCCCCAGACGCGCTCATACATCACGTCGCGGTAGAGCGCCGCGCCGCGGTTGCGCATCAAAAGCTCCAACAGATCGTATTCCAGGCGGCGCAGCTCCACAGGCTCACCGTTCTGGCGGGCGGTGTGGTTGACCGTGTCCAGCACCACGTCGTAGGCGCACAGCTCCCGCCCGCCGCGCCCGGTGCGGCGCAAAACCGTCTCCATCCGGGCAACAAAGCTCCTCCGCCGCGAACGGCTTGGTTTATGTAATCGTCCGCGCCCAGGCGCAGCCCCTGCACGCGGTCCTTCACCGCGCTTTTAGCCGTGATAAAGATGACCGGCACGCCCTGGGGCCGCAGACATTCCAGCAGGGCGTAACCGTCCAGCCCGGGCAGCATAATATCCAGCAGCGCCATATCGAAGTTGTTTTTCTCGATCAGATCCGCCGCCGTCCGGCCATCCTCGGCCACGGTGCAGGTGTACCCGGCGCGGGTCAGCGTCATCTCGATCAGCCGCGCGATCAGGTGCTCATCCTCCACGATCAGTATGTTGTTCATCCGCGTTTCCTCCCTGTTTGGGGGTATTGTAACCCCGTGTTGTTACAAGGTTGTGTCCTCACAGCTATAATTTTACACTTTTTTATTTTATTTTCCACCCGCGTCGTGGTATAATGTTGAAAACTGCTTTGTCAAAGGAGAATTTTCCCATGTACGCTACCGTTCAAGAGCTTGTGGACGCGCTGACGCTGGAAGAAAAGGCCGGTCTTTGCACCGGCGCGGCGGTCCCGCGGCTGGGCCTTCCGGCGCTGCGGGTCAACGGCCTGCACAGTCAGGAATCTGCCGGGGGCGTCTGCTTTCCGTCGGCGTGCGCGGCGGCAGCGTCGTTTGACCGGAGGCGGCCCGCCGCATGGGCGCGGCGCTCGGGCGGGAGGCGCGCAGCAGCGGCGCACAGCTGCTGGACGTGCCGGACACGTGAACCTGAAGCGCGGCCCATTGAGCGGACGCAGCGCCGACACCTGGGCCGAGGACCCCTGCCTGACGGGGCGCTGGCCGCGGCGTTCCTGCAAGGCGTGCAGAGCGCGCGGGTGTAGGTGGCTGCGCGGGGCGGCTGGCCGTGGTCAACCAGGAGACAGACCGCCGGACGCTGAACCGCCGTGTTGACGAGCGCACACTGCAGGAGCTTTACCTGCCCGCGTTTGAGACTGCCGTGCGGGACGGCAGCCCTGGCCGTTGTGTGCAGCGCGGGGCTGCTGAACGGCACCCGCATCTGCGAGGACACGGCTCTGCTGACCGACACGCTGCGCGGCGCGTGGGGCTTTGCCGGTGCGGTGCTGGCAGAGCCGGGCGCGGTGGGACCCGGCCCGGACGCTGGCCGCGGGCGTGGACTTTGCCCCTGCGGACGCGGGGCGGCTTGTGGATGCCGTGCAGTCCGGCGCACTGGACGAGTCCGTTTTAAACCGCGCTGCATCGAACATTATACGCATTCTTTTTGGCCGCATCGACCCAGCCGTCCCCCGCGGACCGCACCGCAGACCGCAGTCTGGCTGTCGAGCTGGCGAAGCAGAGCGCCGTGCTGCTGCGCAATCTGGGTGCGTTGCCGCTGCACAAAGGGCAGAAGGTGGCCTACATCGGCGCCTTCGCCGACCACCCGCGCTATTCCGCCGGTCATCCCCGTGCGCCGCAGGTCACAAGTGCCATCGACGCTGCGGTCCTGCATGGCCGCAAGATCCAATATATCGAAGGGCTTCCCCGCGGACCGCGACCAGCGCGACGAGGCGGAGTTCCTGCGTGCCGTGACCGCCGCCGCCGAAGCTGCGGACGCCGCGGTCATCTTTGCCGGTCCGCCCGAATGCGCCGAGCTGGCCGCCGCGGACCGCCGCCATATGCGCCTGCCCGACTGCCAGAACAACCTGATTGCCCGCGTGGCCGCCGTACAGAAAAACACCGTGGTCGTGCTGCACACCTCCCGGCCCGGTGGAATGCCCCTGGGCGGACGATGTATCGTCGGTTTTGTGCATGTACCTGGCGGGCGAGGGGTCTGGGCGAGGCCGCAGATGCCTTGCTGTGGGGCGACGCCAACCCCTGCGGCCGCCTGCCGGAGACCTGGCCCCTGCGGCTGGAGGACACGCCCTGCTACCTGGACTATCCCGGCGACGGCGTGACCGCCGACTACCGCGAGGGTGTCTATGTAGGCTACCACTGGTATGACGCCCGCAAAATGCCGGTGCGCTGGCCTTTCGGCCACGGGCTGAGCTACACGGGCTACGTCTACCGCGGCGCGGCGCTGGACGCCGACACGCTGACGCCGGGCGGCACCGTGACCGCGCGGGTGACGGTGAAAAACAGCGGCGCGATGCGCGGAGCCGAGGTCGTGCAGCTCTATGTGGCCGATGCCACGGCGCGCCGGTGCCGGGCGGGCGGGTGCCCCAGGCGCTGCGCAGGTTTGCGAAGATCGACCTGCAGCCCGGCGAGGAGCAGGAGGTCGTCTTTGCACTGACGCCGAAGGATATAAGCCGTTACAGCCCCGAGCTGCACGCCTGGTGCGCCGCGCCGGGCCGGTACGAAAATACGCATCGGGCATTCGAGCCGGGACATCCGCGCGGTGCTGGGCCTTACAGTATGCGGACGCAAAAATTTGAGTTTATGCTTATTATAAAAGGAGATGCAACTATGTCTATCAAGATCACCGAACAGAATTTTGACACCGAGGTTTTGCAGAGCGCCATGCCCGTCGTGGTGGATTTCTGGGCCGACTGGTGCGGCCCCTGCAAGATGATGGGCCCCGTGCTGGAGGAGCTCGCCGCGGCGCATCCCACCGTCAAGGTCGGCAAGCTGAACACCGACGAGAACCTGAAGCTGGCCATGGCCCGCAAGATCGACGCCATCCCGGCGCTGCTGCTGTTTAAGGACGGCCGGGAGGTCAGCCGGTCCGTCGGCTACAAGCCCGCCGCCGAGCTGGAAGCCTGGCTGCGGGAAAACTGGGGCGATTTGATTTAGGGGGTTTTGTTCCTTCTTTACAAAGAAGGACCCGAAGAAATTCCAATAAAATAAAAGCGCAAAAAGCGCTGCTGTCGAGAGTGACAGCAGCGCTTTTTGGCTATGGCGTTGTCGGGGTTTTGGGACGAGTGCTCATCTGTATTGCAGCCGCAGGGCGGCATGCCCCCATACCGCCGAAGGTCCGCGTGGCCACCTGTTTAACGGGTTGCCGCGCAAACCCGGCGGAGGGTCAAGACCCCTCCCTACGGACTAACGTTCACGGGTGCTTTGGCAGGGGGCGGTCTTGACCGCCCGGTGCGGGTGTCCGGCAAACGCGCGTTTACGGCAGCCACCGGGCCGGGTATGCCCGGCCCCCTACCGCGCGGCTTTGGGGCAGATGTTACCTGTATTACAGCCGTAGGGCGGCATGCCCCATGCCGCCGAAGGTATGCGTGGCCGCCTGTTTAACGGGTTGCCGCGCAAGGCCGGCGGAGGTCAAGACCCCTCCCTACGGACTAACGTTCACGGGTGCTTTGTAGGGGAGCGGTCTTGACCGCTCCGTGCCCGTGTCCGGCAACCGCGCGTTTACGGGCAGCCACCGGGCCAGGCATGCCCGGCTACCGCGCGGCTTTGGGGCAGATGTTACCCGTATTACAGCCGTGGGCGGCATGCCCCATGCCGCCGAAGGTCCGCGTGGCCGCCTGTTTAACGGTTTGCCGCGCAAGGGCGGCGGAGGGGTCAAGACCCCTCCCTACGGACTAACGTTCACGGGTGCTTTGTAGGGAGCGGTCTTGACCGCTCCGTGCCCGTGTACGGTAACCGAGTGTTTACGGGCAGCCACCGGGCCGGGCATGCCCGGCCCCTACCGCGCGGCTTTGGGGCAGATGTTACCTGTATTACAGCCGCAGGGCGGCACGCCCCCATGCCGCCGAAGGTCCGCGTGGCCGCCTGTTTAACGGTTTGCCGCGCAAGCCGGCGGCGGAGGGGTCAAGACCCCTCCCTACGGACTAACGTTCACGGTGCTTTGTAGGGGCGGTCCCTTGACGCCCGCGGTGTACGGCCAAACCGCGCGTTTACGGGCAGCCACCGGGCCGGGCATGCCCGGCCCCTACCGCGCGGCTTTGGGGCAGATGTTACCTGTATTGCAGCCGTAGGGCGACGGCTTACCCCATCGCCTCCGCAATTTCCGCGTCCGTCAGGGGTCTTGCGGACCGGCTGCGGCTCCCCGCCGCCTTCGTGCAGGACCATCACCCAGTAATCCAGATCCAGCCATTGGCCGAACTTGTACCCGGTGCGCTTCTCCGTCGCCATCTTTTTAAAGCCCATCGCGCGGTGGAAATCGTTGCTCTGGCGGTTATTCCCGGCCACAAGGGCAAAGGCGTTGTAATAGCCCTGCGCCTTCAAAAGCGCCAGCAGCGCGCGGTAGAGCCGCCCGCCCACGCCCTGACCGATGCAGTCCGGCGCACAGTAGGCCGTCGTCTCAACGTCCCAGGCGTAGGCCTCGCGCTCATGCCTCAGGTGCGCACAGGCAAAGCCCTGCAGCCGGCCATCGGCGCTTTCGGCCAGGAGAAACGGCGCGTTTTGCAGCGTGTGCGCAATGTTTTCGCGGTATTCCTCCACCGTGGAGGGCGTGTACTGGAAGGTCTGCACGCCGTGGCGCACGTACCAGTTGTACAGTGCGCAGACCGCGGCGGCATCGTCGGGCGTCGCCATGCGCAGGGTAATTTTGTTGTCGGCGGCCCACTTTTCGGCCAGGGCCTCCTTCTCGGCCTTCGGCATTTTTTTCAGCGCTGCTTCACGCTTCAGGGCCGCACTTTTTGTCGGCGCATTTCTCGGCGTAGGCCAGGCGCACGGCGTCGCGGCCATGGCTTTTGGTGTACTTGGCCCCGCCCTTGCCGGTGCGGTGGGCTTTTAGGCGGCGGGCCAAATCGTTGGTCCAGCCGCCGTACAGGCTGCCGTCCGGGCAGCGCAGCAGATAGACCCAGGCGGGCGCGGGGGTCGGCTCCTGCGCCTCGGCGGGGCTGGGGGACGGGCCAAAGCGAATCGGTTTCGACGGCTTCGCTCATTCCTCGCTGACCTTCTTCCCGGCGGCCCGCGTGCGGCGGCAGGCCTCGATTGCCGTCGCCTTGTCGTCGGCGGTAATCAGGAACCGGCTGGGGTGGCAGAACCGCAGGCCCAGGCCGCTGACCTCGCGCAGCTTGTCCTCGGGCTTGCCGGCCCAGGCCACCGGGAACGGCTGCTTGCTGCGCTTGGTGCGGTGGTCGTTGACGCACTGCGCACTGTAGCCGCCGCGCTGGCTGGGGTAGAGACGACAAAGACCGCGTCGGTCTTGTACAGGCCGTTTTTCCACGGCATATAGGCGGGCAGCACGACGATGCCGTCCTTCATGCTGGCGTAAGCGCGGCGGACCGTGTCGTCGGCGCGGTTCACGGCGTTGGCGGCGGCGATCTCGTTCTCAGGATCTGCTTTGCCACGGGCACGGCACGCCAGAAGCACACGTCGGGGTCATCCTTCGAGTCCCACAGCGGGTTGAAACTGCCGATGGCGTCGGCCAGCGAGTTCTGCTCGCCGGTGTTGTCGTTCAGATCCAACGGCTGAATGAAGTTTTCGTCCAGCAGGCGGGCCTGGTTGTCGCCCACCAGACCTGCGCCCAGCACCCGCCACAGCAGGCCGAACGCCGCGTAGGGCACGCCGTTGGGGCGGCACTCCCGCGGCTCGGGTGGTGGTCGAACATACCGCCGCCGACGTCGTAGACGATGCCGTCGAAGTCATCCGGCACAACGAAGCCCCGCGTCACCTGAATGTCAGGGCGCAGGATTTGTAAAGGGCGGTGGAAAAAACATCGTCCGCATGGAATTTTCCGCCGTGGGTAAAAAAGCCTTTTGCAGGGATTTTCATAGTATACTCCTCGCGTAAATCTATGGTGTGCCGCGGTGGCCGGGGACCGGCCGTCCTACGGGGTGTCGTGTAATGCTTTATACTTGCATCGGGGTAGGGGCCGGGTCATGCCCGGCCCAGGGCCGGGCACCGGCCCCACAAGCATATGTTATAAGGTCAGTATGTGGTACGCCTCCCCGCCCAGCTCCTTCCAGGTAAACACGCCGTTTTCCAGCGTCATATAGCTGCAATGGGGGGTGCCTGCCTTGGGGATGGAGACCGAGCCGGGGTTGAGATACAGATTATCCGTCCCGAACATCTCCCAGGCGGGGATGTGCGTGTGGCCGTGCAGCAGGATGTCCCCGGGCTGCAGCGGCGGCAGGTGGGCCGTGTTGTACACATGGCCGTGGGTCGCGTAAGAGCAGGCGGCTGCCCGCCGTGAGGACCGCGTAGTCGGCCAGCACCGGAAATTCCAGCACCATCTGGTCTACCTCGGCATCGCAGTTGCCGCGCACGCAGAAAATCTGATTTTTCCGCTCCTGCAGCAGGGCGATGACCTCCTTCGGCGCATAGTCGGGCGGCAGGTCGTTGCGCGGGCCGTGGTAGAGCAGGTCACCCAACAGCAGCAGGCAGTCTGCGCCCTCGCGGTCCCAGGCGGCCAGCAGGTCTCGGCAATAGCCCGCCGCGCCGTGAATATCCGATGCGATCAGCAGCTTCATAGCGTTCTCCTTTTATACCGTCACATCGCCGACGATCATCCGTCCGTCGGTGCCGATGGCGTAGACCGTGTACTTGCGCGGGGTGTCACCGTGTTCCAGCAGGATGCCGCCCTGGGCCGGCTCCACATAGGTGAACTGCCGGTGGGCGGTGGTGGCATGGGGGGGTGCTCATCGGGCAGGCTGTAGGCCAGAACGCCGCCCCTGCGCACAGAAGTCGTCGGGCAGGGGGTGCTCCTCGCCGTTCAGGTAGAGGCGGTAGATACCGGGCGCGTCGGTGCCCACGGGGCGTATCCACGCGCTGCACCGGGTACGGCCCTGCGGCGGCGTGCTGGACTTGCGCTGGCGCATCAGCAGGGCCAGGTTGTCCCACGCGACCATGAAATCATCCAGCGGCATATCGGTCTCGCAGTCAAAATCCTCTGCCGCGGCATACGGGTCACAGAGCAGCACCTTGGGTTCGCCGTCCAGCGACGATGCAAACCCGCGCAGCGCTGCGCAGTGCCGTTCCGGCGCTCCGGCGGCGATCTGTGCCGGGGTCGATTGCAATGTAACGACAGCGCCACACCCGGCGCGGGCCTCGGCGCGCAGCAGCGCCAGGTCCGCGTAGGCCACCCACGCGGGGAAGCCCCACTGCGCCGCGCGCGGCGGCAAAGCTCAGGTTTCGGGGGCCGCAGTCATCGGGTGCGCGCCAGTCGCGCAGCACCTGGGCGAACTCCTCGGGCAGCAGATCGGCGCCCCAGCGGTTCGTCAGGCTGGCCAGCGAGATCGCCGCGTCCATCCAGGGCTGCAGCGCCGGGGCGCGGCGGGCCGCCGTGTAGGGCATCAGGTGCAGCCGTGCGTTGACGAGCCGCCCGCGCGCGGGATGACGTCCACCATCCGCACGCTGGCCCCCAGCAGCATAACAGCAGGGCTCACCTTCTCATTTTTGGAGTAAAGGTAGATGCGCAGCTGCACCGCCGTGGCGTATTTGCTGTCAAGCTGCAGGCGGTCAGGCCAGCGCTGCACCGGCCCGCGCGCCTGATAGGGCGGGCCTTTCCCGGTGCAGACTGGGGCTCCACTTGCCAAAGCTGTTCCACGGCGTCCAGTTGCCGTCCACCAGTACGCGGGCCTGGGCCTCCACAGCCGTGTCCCCTGGGCGAGGCCGCGTTCCAGCTGACCCGCAGCGCATCGAACACCGGCATCGAAATCGGCGCACTGGTGTAGCAGCCGTAGGGCACATAGCCGCCCTGCACCAGATCCAGCACGATGCAGTTCTGCTGGACGGTCACGTTGTCCAGTTCACCGTGCATGAAGGCTTCGGTGTCCTGCAAAGGACGGTATTTTTTTTCCATACCGGGTCCCCCTTACTGGTCGAATTTGGGCTGGTTCTGCGCCATGCGCTCCTCGATCTCGGCGGCGCGGCGGGCGTTGATCGTTTCCTCGAGCTTAAAGACCTTTTCGAGGCCCGGGTAGACGATCATCAGGGCAATCGTGACGGGCAGCCAGAAGCCGAACGCCAAAAATCGTCAGGATCGTGGCGGGCAGGTAGAGCAGCGTTGCGCCCCAGTACAGGGCCAGCACCAGCGCCGCCGCCGCGGTGCGCGGGAAGAAGCCGAAGAACATCAGCCCGGCGTTTTGGCGATTTGGACGAGCGGCAGATCCACGAGCGGCACCTGCGCCAGCAGCCAGGTGAAAAGCCCGTGCAGACGAAGATGCCCGCGAAGGAGGCGACCCACGGGGCGGTGCTGGTGTTGCCGCTCTCGGCCTGGGCGCGGAGCATCCAGCTCCAGCTGCCCACAAACAGGCCCAGCAGCGCACCGGGCAGCAGGCTCTGCTTCCAGTTCTGCTTCCATGCGCGCTTGTAGGTGTGCCACCAGTAGCCCGGCTCGTCGCGCAGGGCGCGCAGCACGGTATCGATCATGCCGGACAAAAACGGCCCGCCCAGAAGGCCGCCGACCACACCGCCGACGACGGTCAGCAGCGCGGACCCGGCCATCATGCCAAAGACGGCCAGCGCCGTGCCGGGCAGAAAGCCCAGCACGCAGAGGAAGCCTGATTTATACAGCGGCCACAGGTCGCGGCCCAGCAGTTCAAAAAAGCGCGCAATGCCGACCTTACGGCCCTGGACGGAGTTTCTGTTTGTTTCAGGGTTCGCGTGACATGAGGGTTGCTCCGTTTTTTGTTTGTGGCTGAAAGGCGCCGCCCGCAATACCGTGGCAACCCGTCAACGGGCAACCACCGCACACTACGAAGGGGCGGGCTGCCGCCCTTGCCCCCTCTCGTCCGCAACCCGTTCAGCACGCCTTAACTTGGTCCGTAGGAGGGGTCTTGACCCCTCCGCTGCTTTCCGACCCACTATCGTGACCGGGTCATCCGTAGGGGAGGATTCATCCCTCCCGGGGCGTTTGCGTTTCCACTCGCTTCCGCCTACACTATCACAACTATATCATACCCTCTTTCCCCCGCCGTTGCAAGGCGTGGTCAAAATAAGTTTACAATTTTCCCGGTCGATTTGTGGTATAATAGGAAAGATATGATAAAGGAGCGTACCCGCACTATGGCTTGGGTCACAAAGGACAGTACCGAAACTTACAATCAGACGCCGGAGCCCCCGCGCGAGTACACCAAAACAGAAAAAGCCGCCAACTGGTGGCACTACCACTGGATGGCCGTGGTCGTGGCCGTGCTGGTCGTCGTGTTCGGCGTGTGGATCATCAAGGACACCGTTTTTCAGACGCGCCCTGACGTGCAGGTCGCTTATGTCGAATTTTCCAGCGACCTGCCCACCGACACCGTCACCGCGCTGCAGGACGCGCTGACGCCGTTCTGCTCCGACTTGAACGGCGACGGCAAGGTCGTTGTGCAGGTGGACAGCTACACCGTTGACTTTGACGCCGCGAACGAGAGCACCGACGCCTACTACCAGATGGCCGGCGTCACCCGGCTGAGCGCCGAGCTGTCGTCCGGCGGCAAGACCTACATCTTCCTGTTGGAGGACCCCGAAGGCTTTGAGGCCCAGACCGGCGCACTGCAATATCTGGACGGCACGGTCCCCGATGACCCCGAGACACCCGACGCCGACTGGCGCGAGATGGTCTACCGCTGGACCGACTGCCCCGTGCTGACCGGACTGGATCTGGGCGGCTATGAGGGGTCTCACCCTGATGGACGACGTCACCGGCACGAACCAGAGCGTGCTGGCGCACCTCTACGTGGGACGCCGCGGCGTCTGGGACGAAAAGCAGGTCCCCGACCTACGAGGGGGCTGCGCCGAGCTGTGGGACACCCTGACCGCAGGGGCTGTCTCCACCGCCGCCGAATCGAGCCGGGCGCTGCCGCCCTGAAGGGGCATCTGCGCAAAAGGTGCAGCCCCGGCCCAAAACGCCGCCCCTGCCGGACAACCCCTACAAAAGCGCTTTTTTCACGAAGGATCGCAGCTTTGAGGAGCTGGCGAGGAAGCGAAAGCTGTAACTTCCAAGCCTTCCCCCAAGGGGCTGCGCCCGCAGGCGCGTGTCGGAGCGCAACCGCCGTAGGCGGCTCTTAGCGCGGAGACTGAAGGTGGTGCCGCAGCACCGGATGAGGGGTAAGTCCGCCTTATTGCCCGTTTTTATAACAGCCACGTAGCTTTGCCCCTCATCAGTCCGCTTCGCGGACAGCTTCCCCCGAGGGGGAAGCCTTTTTCTGTCGCATCCCACCCGGGATGCGACATTTTTATATTTCCCATTCGCTACAATAAACTATGCAACAATTTTTTGTAACGGAGGGATTCCCAACTATGCTGCAAACTCTCGAACGTACCAACATCTTTGACGCCCGCGTACTTACCGCTGCCCATGCCGATGCCCTGCGCGCGCGCTGGCCGGGCGGGCTGCCGCTGCTGCCCTGCCTGCACCCGGCCTTGGAGGAAGGCCAGATCGTCGGCGACTACGCCGGGCAGGACGAATTACAGGCCGCCGCCGCGCTGCTGCCGCTCTACGCCGAGGACCCGCTGCCCACAAGTCTGCGCGCCGCCGGTTACGGGAGCAGACGGGCAGGGGGCGCGGTGCTGACGCCGCCGGTGCTTAGCAGCGATTACACGCAGCTGCGCCATTTTCTTCGGTTAGCGCTGCGCTGGGCGACCGAGCGCTATGCCAGCTACCACGTCTGGGCCGTGCTGCCGCTGGACTTGGAACACCCGGAGGCGTGTGATGATCTGTGTGCGCAGTATCTCTCGGCAGGACTGACGCTGCGCGGGATGCGGCCCATGGCCGGGGCCGACCAGATGCTGATTTTTTCAGCGCACGGTCTTGTGCAATGGCGCGACCCGCTGCGCCGGTGCCATCTGGCTGACCGGCCCTGCCGCGGGTGCTCGAGCGCGGGTACGCCGCCGCGGATTTCGGCTGGGGAAAGAACGGGCTGGAGCTGGTGTTGAGGCCGGTGTGAAAGGAAAACGAACGGCCCACATGAACCTGCGGCGGGTGAGGGCACCCCGCCCTACGCACAACCGGGAAAGGGATTGTAGGGCGGCCTGCCCACAGGCCGCCGCGGAGGTTTTCGTCGGCGGAAAGCTGCCGGGTCGTCGAGGACGCCGACCCCTACAGAATAAACCATGTAAGAGGCTGCACCGGCAGGTGCGGGAGGGATAATTCCTCCCACAAATTGAAGATTAAAGCGATACAGCGGCGCGGGCCGGGCAAGCCCGGCCCACAGCCTACAAAAAAGTGCCTGACGCATTTCTGCGTGGGGCCGTCGGCATCGCCTTTATCGTGCTGTCCTTCGTGGTCGGTATGGAACTGCCCCATCATCCTGGGCAAGGCTGCCTGGAGCTACATCACCTTCATACATCTTCTTTGCGGCGACGCTGCCCATGTGGCTGCTGAAACAGCCCCGTGACTACATGACCACCTTCATGTTTGGCGCTATGATTGCCGGTGCGGTCATCGGTCTGGTCGTTGCCCACCCACCATGAACCTGCCTGTTTTCACCGGCTTCAACAATGAGAAGCTCGGCACCATGTTCCCCATCCTGTTCGTCACGGTTGCCTGCGGTGCGGTTTCCGGTTTCCACAGCCTGGTATCCTCCGGCACTTCCTCCAAGACCGTTGAGAACGAGAAGGACATGCTGAAGGTCGGCTACGGCGCCATGGTGCTCGAGAGCCTGCTGGCTGTCCTGGCCCTCTGCGTTGCCGGTGCTGCCGCCGCTGCGGACAGCACCCCGCCGCCGGTACCCCGTTCCAGATCTTCAGCCGCGGCGTTGCCGGCTTCTTTGAATGTTCGGCGTGCCCGTTTCCATCGCTACCGTCTTTATGACGATGTGCGTTTCCGCCCTGGCTGACCAGCCTGGATGCCGTGTCGCGTATTGACCGCATGAGCTTCCAGGAGCTGTTCAGCGT
>VOFC01004812.1_pt1 | contig 41477 bp, 53 predicted proteins | sample 5384161 | NCBI WGS metagenome assembly VOFC01 (sample SAMN12384722, study PRJNA508395) | human gut metagenome | isolation source: healthy gut B | host: Homo sapiens
TTTCGATCTCGCTGTCGTTCTCATCAAATTCCTCCTGGAGCTCATTGATGCCGCAGACCGCCTCGTCCAGCGTTTCCTGCACCACTTCGATGTCGGTTTCGCCGCTCTCCAACAGGTCGATGACCTTTTGGAGTTCGTCCTTTACCTTGTTTACCAGAAAATCGGGATAGTAATCGTCCTGATACATTTCGTCCAGCAGTTTGTAATCCGGGTCAAATGCTTTCATAGTGGTTGCTCCTTTCTCATTCAAACATCAGGCCGTATGATTCTGTCAAGCTGCCGTCATCCTCATGGAAAATACACTGGTACAGAGGTTGGCGCTGTGTTGCTTTGCGGAACCGCTCCAGAACCGGAGCCAGCGGCTCACCGTTAGGGATGCCGAGCGCATCAGATACCCGCCGCAAGCTGTCCATATCCATATCTTCCAAGTTGCAGTTGCGCTGCCTCTGCCCGTATTCCTCCAGTGTTTTGGAATCCGCATAGTCCTTTGCGTCACAGCAGTCGTGCCAGCAGATACAGCTCACGATCAGGGAAAAGAGATCATCCATGTTCTCGGCCAGACGGCCTGCCTCCCCTTCGCTGCTGTAATAGCCGATGGAGCCATCTTCCAACAGGTGGTATTCTCCGCCGGAGCCATCTCTGGCAAAGCCATACCGGGCAGGGAAAAGGTGCTCGGCCTTCTGCATCATCCCGCGGGGATAACTCGTCCAGCAGGAAGAAGTCAAAAAGGAAATCAAACTCCTCCGCTAAATCAGGGTTTTCACGCAATATCTTCAAATAATCCATTGTCGTTTTCCTCCGTTTACGGTTCTTGGGCCATTTTACGCAGCTGTTCCAGCCACTGCGTTTCTTCGATTATCTCATCATTCTGGTAAAAATGGTCTTTATCGCGGGCCAGATGGTCGGCAAGCGGTGCCGCGTCCACGGAGTGCAAACTGTGAAACTGTCCCGATCCGCCCCCTTGATCTCCCGGTTGAGGTAGTACACCCGCCTGGCATCTCGGGAATACCAGTGCCCAAGCAGTTCCCAAGAAGTCAGCTCTGCTTTGGAAAGCTGCTTGCCGTAGGCATAGATCCGCTTCTCATCTCTGGCAAAATAGGTGTCGCCCAATGAGCGGAAAGAGGAAACTTCCGCACCCTTGATGATCTTTACCTTGCCGTCCCCGTTGTGGAAGTAGACCTGCCGGCTGTCCTTTGCATAGCCCTGGGGCGCACCCGAATCGTTCTGGCCGTTGTCTAATACCTGGAAGGCTGCCAGCTCTGCATCCGATATTCTCCCGCTGGTGGTGTAGACAGCTGTTTTATCCATGGCGTAGGCATAGTTTAACACCCGAAACGACGCCGGGTCTGCTCCACGAAGGCGAATCCCGCCGAGAAAGCAGGCCGCAGAGGACTTGCCCCAGTAACGCCAGCAGCAGAAGTCTTTGGGCGCAACACCTTTGAACAGACCGTTTTCATATAGGCCGGAGAAATAGACCGCTCCATCCCGAAGGAAAAACTCGTTGTCCACCGGCTCTGTGTTGGCGATCGGTTGGAGCGTTTCTTCGTGCTCGGCTGTCACGCTCAACTCGATCTCATCGTCGCTATAGATTAAATGGAGTCCATGATGAGCCTTTCTATCAAAATGCAGTTCAATGTCATAGTATTTGAGAATCAAAGGTTTCCCGCCGCTTCTCATGGTGGAAACAGCATCGGGCTTGCCAAAGATTTCTATGACCTCATCCTGCGATATTCCGAATTTCAGCGGTGAAATGTCCCGCGGATTCTGCAATATTTGACTGCGCCAAATAGTAAAGTCCTGTTTCATCGTTTTCCGTCCAGTGCCTCCACAGTTTTCATGGCAGCGGAATCAAAGCTGCACTGCCGCAGATCCCGTTCGATCAATCTCATCCTGATACTCATATTTCGCATACAGTTTCCCATACTCGGAGATCCAGACTTCTGCCGGGTAGTAGTAGCCAATATGACCGATAGGCTGGCATTTTTCACCGACAGCCTGTTCGATCTCTGCCAGTTCACAGCCGGACATATCCCGAAAGTAGGCATCTTCTCCAAATGGTTTTTGATCCCATTGATGAGGTAGGGAAATAACGCAAACTCAAAGTCCGCTGCCCATTTCAGTTTTTCTGCGCTAAGTACCACTGGCAGCACAGACCGAAATACTTGCGGTAAAACCGCTGGGTGGTCTTCATCTCGGTACGCCTCTGCTTCGTTCTTGAATACCGTTCCGAGGAGGCCCGGCTGTCAAAGTGGACGGCGCTTACCCCAGAGGCAAAGTCCGTTGTCAGGCTTATAGTGAACACCGTGTAATCCGGATGCTCCGCTTTCAGCTTTTGATGGCGGTATTCACAAGGGACAGCATTTCTTCCTGGTAAACGCGTTAAAATTCGTGTCCATGATTGTGTTCTCCCATCCTTCTGTCGAAAAGTTCATTTGGATACCCGATCTTGTCCAGGCCCGCCTTGATTTCTTCCCATTCATTGCGCTTGGGGTTCAGTGCAACGACCAGTTCTTTTGTTACCGGCCCCCCATCAGCAAGCTGGCGCACAGTCTCCAAAGGCAGGTCTGCTGGGTAAAACCACTTTCCATACTCCACATAGGTCTGTGGATCGCCATCGATCAGGGGAAGCAGGTCTTTGGATGCGTCCTCGCCGTCCATGGGATTGCAGTACCAGGTGATGCCGTCTTCCGTCCAGACGCAGAAGGTACTTTTCATCTTTTTGACTTCACGGCTGCCCATGAGCTTTTTGCAACGCAGGGGGCATCCCATCCGTCAGGTCTTCTATTCGGGGAAGTTTTTTCTCCCAGTCGTAGAGTTCGGAATCCACACCGTTGATTACACAGCCTTCCGGCGCAAACATGACGATCATGCTCTGGTCACTGCCATCAGTGGCAAAGAATGCCTCTTTGCCTTTTCGCCATGCGGGGTTGTATGTATAGTGGCGGATGAAGCTCCATTCCTCCTCCACCATGATTATGTCCAGAGCCGCCAGCCCTTTGCAGAAGTTTTTCAGGCGCTCCGCATTGGGAAGGCCAGATAAATCTTTTGTGGAAATCATGTGGTTATCCTCCTGTCTTTCCTCACCACAGCCGGTCGATCTTGGTATATATCTTACTGGGTTCTCTGTCCGTAAAACTGGTCAATGAGTCGGTGGGTTCTGCAAGCGGCATCACATTCAAAATATCCAGTACATAATACCAGACCCCAGTGTCCCAGTCTCGGAACCGCCCATTGCAGACAGCTCGACCATAATCACCAGGAATCAAATCCAGTGCTAGCTCATTGAGAGGCTGTTTCTGCCCTGTCTTATCGTAGGTATATCGCTCCGGTATCGCACCAATATGCCAATCATAGCGGTAATGCACCTGGATTCCGGACTCCTGCTGAATCAGTTCAAAAGGGTGAAGCCGCATTGTGCCATTAGGCTTCCATTCCATCAGCCTGCGACAGTCCCGATCAATCCGAAATCCATCGGGCCTCTGTACGATAGATGCAAAGTGAGTAGGCAGGCCAAAGGAATAGTAAGAGAAGAAGTCTTTCGGCAGCCGCATCGCTCTGGGATACTGGTTCCGCTGTGCGGCGGCGTTTCCGCCCCGACAGTCTTTATACCATTGCAGGTGGATCTGCTGAACCAGAAGTGTGGGCAGATATTTTTTCTCTTTTTCGTTCCTCAGCTTTCATGGGTAATACAGAAAATCTCCTGGTTTAAGTCAAAGTAGATTACCATCAGCTCGTCGGTGATCTCCGGGTTGAAGGACAGATCCATGATGAACACTTGCTGATCCATCTCGTCATCCACCAGACTGCCAAACCGCTTGAGCTTCAAAAAGTCCACCATCTCAGCAAAGGACAGCTTGGATGGGTCGGTTCCCGGAAAAAGTTCCGCCGCAATATCCGGGCCTACATCGTCCCGGTGGAACTCCATGAAAAATGTCACAACGCTATGGTAGCGGCTGTCCTCGTCCGCCAGCGCCGCTTTGATGGCGGCTTTGGCCTTCTCCGCCAATTTCTCCGCCTCATCCAGCATTTCTCCCACCGCATCCATGGCGGTAGGATCAGCTGTCAGTTCTTTCTCTACATCGAAGAGAAAGGGCAGTCCCGATTCATCGGGAAAGGTGAAGATTTCCTCGCCAGGGGTATATGTAAAATCAATGCGTTTACAATTCAGTTTCATAGATACACCTCCTCATTGGTTTTCCAGATGGGGTAATGGGATTGGTGAATAGACCACTGTATCTCCGTCATTATCCATCTTGAGAATGATAGCAAATTCCGCTGTATTGCTGTCCTGTCCCTTTGGGAGAGGAAAAATCATTGAGAGGACAACGCAGGACAGCATGGTTCGTGGTTTTATTCCAGTCTTCCATGGCCGCAGATAAAATGGCGTCAATGTGTGCCAATACCTTCTCAATAGAACCCGCTGATATGTTGTAAAAAGCGGGGTTTTTATGATACTGCTCTGTGATGAAGTTTTTATAGGTTTGGACTGGCATAAAGCAAAATTCCCAATCAAGGGGATGCAGCCCAAGCCAGTACTCATGCAGTTTCATAGGCGTCTCCTTACCCCTCAATGTTGGCAGCTTTGAGGCCCTTTTTCAAGGAGCCGTAGACCGTCACCGCATGGTCGGTGAACATCTCGTCGCAGTCAAACCAGGCGGTGAAGCTGCCGCCGGAGGTGACGGACAGGCTCGTCATGCTGATCCGCCGGGCCAGTTCTTCCTCTGTGATGGGGTCTGTTTCCGGATCGCGGGGGTTTTCCTCATCCTGGGAAAGCCAGTTGTTAGCCAGCTCGGTCAGGTTCTTTGCCGCAAGCTCCCGCATGGCTTTGTCCCAGGTTTCACAGTCGGCCAGCAGCTTCTTGGCGGCACTGCGGGCGCGGGTCCAGGAGGGCTTGCTTTCAGTATTGACCTCCAGAGAAAGGAGCACATCCTTTCCGCACCACTGGATTTCTCCCTCGAAGGTATCATAGTCCTTGTCCAGCTTCAGTTCACCCAGCACCTGGTCCTGGATCACCACCGGCTTGTGGTACTCGTCCAGAACGGCTTGAAGTTCCGGACAGTCCTCGTGGGCCTTGACCACCTGGGAGATACACCAGGGCCATGCCACCAGATCTTTTGCCCATTCCTCTTTCATCTGGCGGATCTTCAGGCGGCAGATCTGCTCGTTTTGAAAGCGTTCCCAGCCCTTTTCGCTGTTACGCTCCTCATCGGTGACCGGCCACTCCAGCCGCTCCTCTTTGGTGCTGACCTTGCCGGTGTCACAAAATACCACGCCCAGCGTCACAACGGTCATTTCCCAAAAGTTTCCTTTCCAGTTATATCCGCCTCCAATGCAGCGATTGATCAGAGCGACCACTTCCTGCTCCTCGGGCTCGTACATCTCATAAAATTCTTCAAACATAGATCATTCTCCTTATCCCGCCGTTTGATTGCGGTATTCCTTCTCCAGTTGGGTGTACCACCGTTTCAGCATGGTTTCCAGACTGGTCTTTCCGTTGCGATCTGTAAAAACAAGAAACTTTTGCATCAGTCTGGGGAATAGATATTTGCCCGCTTTTGTCAGATCCTGATTGAGATAGACCATCCGAAGGATACGGCCCTGCCGATCCAGAGGGTTCTTTTTCAGCAGTTCCTTTTCAAAGCAGAAGCGCAGAAACACCACATTCTCGTCGTAGAAGTCCTCCACCACAGCCGCGCCAATGCTGGTGTATGTGATGTCGTACACCAACCGGCTCCAGTCAAATTTCTCGGCATAGAGTAGTTTCAGCGCCTTTGACCAGTGTTCCTCCGGGATCACCAGCATCCTGTGCTGGGCGGTACTGGAGTAGCCACGGTAGACGGGTTCCGGGTGTCCCAGCAGTTCGCTCACACTGTCGGCATAGACGAAGCACAACTCCTCGTCGAACAGGCCGCCGATAAAGTTACCATTGCAGTACAGCATATAGTTTTTGGACTTGGCCGGAGAGTAAGAGAGGTTGTATTCCTGGGAGTCCAGGATTTTATGTACTTTGTTCAAAAAATCTATTGATGTCATCGGTTTGCTCCTTATTCCTCAAACTCGCCCTCGATCATTCCGTTCAAATACCGGCCAGGGTCTGCGATGAAGTCGTCCCATTTGGCCAGAGGGTGGAACTCCTCGTGTTCGATATCCAGATACCACAGCTTTTTGTCCCTGGGGCTCCACAGCAGCAGGTAGTCACTGTAATTGTCCATGGCCGCCATGAGGGAGAGCAGCTTTTTTCGTTTCCAGGTCATCTCCTGCACATCCATGAAGGGGTAAAGCTCCGCCCACTTCACCCATTCCTGCTCCGGAAACTCCAGCCGAAGGGGGCCGGTTTTCAGATACTCCACCAGCTTGGCGGGCAGCTTATAGGGCATGAGCTGCCGGGCTTTTTCCTGTTCGTTGTGCCAGTCCTCCGGCTCCAGGGCTTTTAAGTATTCGGCCAGCTCCTGATTTTTGTTCTGCACTGCCACGGTGTAAGGCCGGTCGCCGTATTTGTCAGCAATGGTGATGTCGGCTCCTTGCTCAATGAGCCAGCGAACCATAGGGAAATTGTTGGAGCGGGCGGCCTCGGTGACGGGGGTGGAGGCGTAAGGGAACATCATGTCCGGCTTGTGGTAGTTGATGTCCGCCCCTTTTTCCAACAGCAGTTTGGCAAGCTCGGCATATCCATCGGATACCGCCGCCCGGAATGCCTCGCCGCCGAACTTGGCCACGGTGATCCCGGCCTGCTCCAGCATGGGGATATTCTCCGCTCGCTTGCCCCAGCGCACTTCCTGGAAGGCCCGCTCTTTCTGCTTCGGGCTGAGTTTTGCGGCCTGTCCAGCAAAGAGCGCCACCACCACCGGCCCACAACAGCGGGCAGCGGTGAGCAGCAGGGGTTGTTCCTCTGCCAGACCGGGATCAGCTCCATGCTCCAGCAGGAAGTGGATCATGGGCACATCATTCCGAAAAACCGCGATCTCCAGCGGCATCAGCTTGATGTATTCGCTGAGTTGGATGGGAGCACCCAGATCCAGACCGCCTTGGAGCAGCGCTTCCAGCTTGGGAGTGTCATGGTCGCAGATGGCAGCAGCCGTTTCCGGGAGAGTCTCCCAGCGGCCAATATATGCAATTTGGTACATAAGACACCTACTTTCGTTGTTGTTTCACTTGATAGGGAACGGTCCGGCCCAGCACCCGGCCCTTGCCAACGGCATTGGCTCCCTCATAGATTAAGAACTCCGCATTGTTTTCCAGCGGAGCGTAGTCAATGGTATCTGGATAGAGGGGCTGGGCATTTCCCAAAGCCGGTTCATCAATGTGCACACTCGTCTCCGTCCAGAAAGCATACCCCCAGATATTCCGTGGTTCCTTTGACGACAAAATGGGGACAATATTTCCACTCATCAGACTGGGGGGAGTCTTTCGCTTGCCGCTCCAGAAGATGGCCTCCACATAGAGCACCGCCCGGTTTTCATCTGTCCCGATCATGCCAGTCGCTCCATTCCTGCTTAATCGCCAAACCGCTCGGCGGCATCCTGGTAAACGGTGATGCTTTTGGCCACCTTCTTTTTCTGGCTTCGGATGCGGAAGTAGTCCCGTAGAATGCGCTTCAGTTCCGGGTTTTCCACCTTGCGGGGCAGCAGGCTGATGAACATTTCGTCGCCGCTTAGCTTTCGTACAGAACACCACTCCGGTTGTAACTTTGCCAAGTCACCGTAGGCTTTCGACCTTCAGGGTCTTTGGCCAGATCAAAAAGCCACCGCTCATCCAGCTCCACATAGCGTTCAAACATAAAGGTCGTGTCATAGGACCCGTAGCGGTCATGGCCCCAAAAGATGAACGCAGTCATTCCATCAGGCCCCAGGCGTTCATAGATCCAGTCCTCCGGATAACAGCGGTAATCCAGCATCCCCAGAGCATTGAACAGGTAGATTTCTTTGGGAGTGCCCAGCAGGAGCGAATAGGTTTCATACACCTGTTCCTTGGGCTGGGTGATAATTGCTTTCATAAAGACTGGAATCAGCCAACTGCCGCCATAGCGTTCATATAGTTCATCGGCCAGTGCTTGTAGTCGTGTATCCGGGTTTCGAATCAAGGAGGCGGTCAGAATCAAAGCCGGAATCTTCTCCATTTCCTTTGGCTTTACTTTATAGAGCCCCAGTCCTTGGGAAATGTGCCATGTAGTGCATTTGTCACCATCATAAAAGGGGGTGTGCTTGAGATGGCCGGTCCGTTCCGCATTTTCCGCCAGAAAAACGGTACACCTCCAACATCTTGGGGAGGCTTTGCCCAGCATCAAATGAAAACAGAAATTCATCTGTTCCACCTGTCCCTCTTCCAGCGGTTTTGTATCCGCCTCATCCAACAGCAGGGAGAGGGTTTTCAGGATGACTGGGGCAATCTGCTCCGATACACAATCCGAGCAGGCATCCGACATGATATGGCTGCCCATCCATTTGCCCTTGACCAGCTTGGCCCACAGTGGGGCAGCAGGGGCATACTCCAGCTGCGCCAAAGCCTTCTGAGCAGCCGTTTTGCACTTGCCCTTTTCTGTATTCACAAGCTGGAGAAACAGTTCGCCGTTTGTATTCTTTGCCCGAAGATGCTCGAAAATGGCCTGTTCGGGATACGAGGAGGACTCATCAGGCAGTTGTTCTAAAGTCATCGTAGTATTCATAGTGTCTCATCCTCCGTTCATAAGTTGTCCCTGCACCTCTTTGGGCAGGTCATTCCACAAAATATCGTATGGGTCCTCTGAATCTCCGGTCGGTGGCAGTTTTTCCGCAATATCTCTATTCAGGTAGTGCATCTCTTGGTGGAAAAACCAGTTGAGTTTTTCCATCAGCCGATAGAGTCGGATCTGTTCTTCTTGAGTCATGGGTGGGGCTCCTCCTATTTCTTTCAGTACAAATCCCCAGATGCTCACCACGATCAGAGGAGGACGCCCAGCAGGAAGAACACCCACGCCGGTATCCCCTGCTGTGGCGGTGGGCATCCCGCGTACCAGTCGAGGCAATGTACCAATGCTCTTGTAAAAATGCTGTGATCTGTTCGCTGTTCATTTACAGATACCCCCCCTTTTTTACATCATCGGGAGTTTCCTTTCGGATGATTTCCTCCCGCTCTTTTAAATCCAGCTCCAGAGCTTTTTCCTCCTCCAGATATTCCTCGCAGTCCCGAACCAGTTTTTGGGCGGCTGGGTCATCCGGGACCAGGGACAGCCAGCGTTTTGCGTATTCATAGGCGATGGCTGCGGAGCGGTACGCCATCAGGCAGGAATAGCCCATCCGGGAGTTCCAGTAAGGGTCGTTTTCTCCCTGGGTGCGAACGGACTCCAGCAGTCGGATGGCGTGCTGGATGAGATTTCCGTCCACTTCACTGTCGGTTCCGTGCTCTCCATGATCTCCCAGAACCGCCAGATTGCTGTAAGCCCGACTCAGCTTGACGGTCAGCAAATAGCCCCGCTCCTGCTCCGGGATAGCCTCGATGGCCTCAATACATCGTGAGAACTCGTCCGCATCATTCCACTCCTCAAGCTGCTCCAGCAACTCTGCTTCTTCTGTCTGATTCATCATTTCACCGCCTTTTCTGTGTCATGCTTTGCCTTTTTTGAAGTGTCCGCTGCCTCGCCAGGTGTTGACCACACAGGTGAAGATCTGGCCGCAGTGCTTGCACCTAATCATGTGAGCCATAATTTCGTCTGCCCAGCCATCCTCTGTCTTTACCTTCTCCAGTGGGCAGGTGGATTCCTCTTGCATCAGTTCAAATTCCCCCTCCGACACCAACTGCTGAATGTAAGCAATACAGGCCAGATAGTCCTTTGGGGCGTCAAATTTTCTCCATGTTTGAATGTTTCGGCAGTGCTCGCACATAGTGGACGCCTCCTCACGCAAATACCTGCTGGTATTTCTCTTTTCATACCGTGCGACTTTTTTAGGTCTGCTGGTGCTGCATGGACACGATATGGCAGTCCGGGCAGAATTCCACATAGAGCGTGCCCTCCGCACAGTCAAACACCGTATCCCACTGAATCTGGGCCAGATATTTCATAGGTTTCCCGCAGTGGGGGCAGGTCGTATATTCCGCGTCCTGTACCCAGTTGGCAAAGCCACCCACCGTGTTCACATCCTGACAGGCCGCACCGTAAAACAGGGCACGGGCGCTTCGCCCAGCACAAAGGGATTTTCCGTGAGGGCCTTGTAGTCCTCGGGACTGACATAGCAATCCGTCTTCTCCGCCCCGTCAAATAGCTCAGAGGGAAAGACCTCCACGCCGCCATCCAGGAACCGGTTGAAGGCGGGGCCTTTGAGGAATCCCACGCAGCTGGGGCAGCAGGTGGCAGTCAGGATACCATCCAGCCCCAGGAACCGGAGACGCTCATCCCGGCCATCCAGCACCAATATATCCACCATGCGTCCGCCGCAGTGGGGACAGGTATCTTCCCGTTCTCGGCCAATGCAGACGGGAGATTTCTCGCCAGTGGTTCCCTTGACCATAGGATAGCAGGTGTCGAAGCCCAGTCGGATTCTCTGGCCCTCCTTGTCGAAGGTCCAGCCTCCGATCTGCGCATAGCTGGATGGATCTACATAGAGACCCTTACGCCAGGGCCGGGGATTTCGCTCCAGCTCCAGCAGAGTCTCCATTGCCTTGTCATCTCCTTGCATAGCAAGGCAACTCATCAGGTTGGAGGCCGCGCTGGAATATTCTGCGGACAACAGCGCATGGATCAGACCATCCCGCACATCGGCGGGAGCATGATAATAGATCTCACAGGGCCAGAACACCTCTGCGGCCAGTGCCACTCGCTGAATCTCCGGGGTGATGGCGTCCCGGTAACCCAGCAGCTGCCAGAAGTCGGTGCATTCGGGGTCCTCCATATCAGCCAGCCTCTGGATGTTCTGTATCAAGTTTCTTTGTTTTTCGACAATTTGTTCCGGCATCAGGCCAGAGCAGCTTGCCGTTCTTGCTCGCACTTACATTTCCAACACAATCCCTCATAACCCAATGGGGTTCCACAGCTGGGGCAGGTATATTTCAGACTCATGTTCTCATACTCTTTTCAGACAATAAAAAGCCCCACGCCGCACTGTCATAAAGACAGGCTGACGCAGGACATGAAGAAGCCGCGTTGAAGGAGCCGCATCCACCAGCGGATGTAGTTTCTTCAACAACCAAAATATTTTTTTCGTATCTTAAAGCAGCAAATTGCTGTCCAATATATTTGTTCATAGCGGCACCATTTGTTCTGAGCGTAGTTTTATATCTTATTATATCACAGCACTCCTTCAATGAAAATATTTTGTTGGAAATGCTAATGAAAAATTTTTGTGAATTTGTTAAGGCGCAGGGGCTGTTATCTCCATAGTGTCTGGATGGATCAGAGTGATTACTTTTCCCTGATGCAAGGCATAGTTGACTGTCTGTGCTGTACCTGAGCGCAGCTTTTTCTGATTATCAAACACACCGATGATGTACTCTGCATGATCGACCATATAGTAATTCTTTTTTTATAACTGGAAACATCCGCAGAATGTGAAATAACAATGGAATCGTTTGCGTTTTGGATCAGCTTTTTCAATCTATGTCTACTCTGATCCGGCCATTTAGAGTCATAACCGATGAAGGGAACTACAACGACAATTTTAATATCTTCGTATCCCGTTTGTGCCCTCAATGTCAGCAGCTGTTCTCCAGCCCACATATCCTACACCAAGAGCACCGCCGACAAAAAAAGTACGGACAAATTTCTCGTCATGAAGTATCCGAAACTGCTCCAGGAGACATTCTTTTAATTTTTGGCATAGGGGATCTTCCTCATTATATCCAAAGCAAAATCTTGTTGGTCGGTGGCCGGTAATGGCGCAGGCATACTGATTCATATAAATCACCCTTGATAACTGCCTTGATTACGCATATAAAGCAAAAATAACGCAAATAATAATGCGTATAAAGGTTGTATTATAAAATTATAACACAATACATACGAAGTATCAAGAATTGCTTTCTGCTATGCTAAAAGAGCAGAGAGGTGAGCGTATGGACGAAGAATTTATCCGCAATCGGATCACAGAATTGCGATTGAAAAAAGGTGTTTCAGAATATCAGATGAGCATGGAGTTAGGGCAGAACAGAAGCTATATTCAGGCGATTTCCTCTGGGCGTTCTATGCCGTCTATGAAGCAGTTCCTCAACATCTGTGAGTATTTTGAAATCACGCCGCTTCAATTTTTTGATGCACAGGAGAATAACCCTCAGCTTATCAAGAAGGCTTTGGACGGAATGAGAAAGATGTCAGATGACGATCTGATTATGCTGATTGGTTTTATAAGTCGCTTAAACACAGAAAACTAATGATAGGAGGCAGTAAGCGTCCCATCATTAGTTTTTTCCATTTTATGCGCAGCATATTGTGGCAAGCAATGCTTGTGGCTATCCATTTCGCCACAAACTGCTTGTTGAGGGCAGTGCCCCCAAGCCCCTTTGAACACAGAATTTCATTCTGTGGCTGCGCGTTCTGCGAACGCTTTTGACCAGGACCAGCTTACCGCTGGCCGTGGTCTTTTTCTTTTTCAACATCCTGTTCTACCTCCATTTTCAGCACCCGATCCACATTGGCCTTTGCAGTTAAAAGCTCCCGCATTTCCTCACGGGAACGCCGGTACTCGGCATAGGTCTTTTTCTTTTCTTCCAGCAATTTCGCGTACTCCGTCTGCAACTCTTTGACCTTGGGCAGCTTCTTGACGCCCATCTCATCAAAGGCATTCTTGGCAGCCTGGTGGAGCAGAATTTCTTCCTCATGTTCCTCCCGGAATTTCTTAGAGTAGCCTGCCTTGCGGTATGCCACATAGACCTCACGGGTCTTGGCATAATTTACGATGTGAGTACGCAGAACAGCAATCTCTGCCATGCGCTTTTCAGCCGCTTTGATCTGCGCCGAAAGCTCATTGTGATGTGCCGTGGCAGCCGCAGCCTTTTCTTCTAAAATCGCATACTCCAGCAGGTTATTCTCTGACAAGTAATTCATGGTCTGCGCCATCTGCTTGAGGTTGAACACCTTAGCCCATCGAGCATAGCCAGCACCTTTTCCAGCCTGCAATTTTGCCTGAATGTCCACCAGCAGATTGACCTTCTGCGTCTCTGCCTGTGTAACTATTTTCTTTCGTGGGGTATGCGCTTTCTTCCCGGAGAGAACCGCCTGCAAATCATCTAATCCATATCCTTCGCCCAGGCTGTCCATTCGGGCGGCTTTCTCCCAGCCGGGGAGCTTCAAACGATACGATTTCCGCGCTTTGATACTTCACAGCCGGACTCTTTTAGCAGCTTCAGCAGTTCCTCAAAATTAGCAGGACTTTGTGATAATGCGTTGTCAATCGCTACACGCAGCAGCTCTCGGTGAGAGGGCTTTGCCTGATCGCCCAGCCACTTGTTATAGCTCTTTCCGTGAGGTTTCGGATTCTCCACAATGGACAGTCCGTTTTCGATGCAGATGGTGTCACTTAACTGTCGGACTGCCTTGGTGCTGCCCCAAAAGTTTCGGAATTTCCGGTCATATTCTAAGCTGACCGATGACCAGATAATGTGATTATGAATGTGCGACTTGTCTATGTGGAGTGCAGACCACAAAGGCATGATTGCCCTTGGTGAACCGCTTGGCAAATTCCACACCCAGCCGATTGGCTTCCTCCGGAGTGATCTCACCGGGGCGGAACGACTGGCGCACATGATAGGCGATCACATCATCCGCACCTCGCACTCGTCCGGTCGCGGCAAGGTACTGCCGCTTTGCCAGAAGGAACTCTGCATCCGCAGTCCTGCTGTCACACGCATAGCCGGTAATGAGCCTGCCATTATCTGTTTTTTGGGGATTGGCCACATAGTCGATGATGTCACTGATCGCCCGACTTTCTGTGCGGCCCTTGCCGACATGAAGCGGCATGATTCTTGTGGTTGCCATAGGTCAGACCTCCTTCCCGAAAAGAAAACGGCCTGCCATAGCAGACCGCTTTCACTATTCTATAAAACTTTCTTCATCGAAAAAATTGAACTCATCATCTTCTAAGTGTCTTGGTGGAAATCTCATTTCATATTGCTCTTGCGCCAATGCACGGACATCAGGCCGCCTATCCTTTAGTCGATTTTTCAGCCAGGACAACTGCTCTTTCGATAGCCTCCATGGAAGATTCAAAAGACGATTCAGTGTCATCAGTTCAGCCTGCTTTTCTGCTGGTAGCGAAGCACAGGATTTACAAATGTGGGATGCATGACCTTTGCCTGAAAATTTTTCGTTGGCTTTGTATTCACCACAAACTTTACAATAGTGTCCATGCTTTTTCATAAGCTGATGCCCTTCTCACAAAGAACATATAACCTGCGAATTGCTTTCATAATCACATCCCATTCCAAATCAGAAGCATAAGAAAACTTTTTACGGTATGCCTCCCAAAGTTTTTGCATAACCGAATCATTTTCCACTTCGTTAAAAACTTCTTCAGCCTGGTTAAGATACTTCTCAGATCCCCGTTTATGAGCAGTTGCCAGAAGCGCATCATGTAAAATTTTCGGGTTCAGCGTGGTTCCATGCAGCTGTTCTAAAATGTAAATATCGTAGAAATCTCTCATGCGGGTATTGGTTGTGGTTCTAGTAATAATGGTTTCCAGTTTTTCTGCCAGCACAGTTTCTAAATTATAAGCCCAAATATCAATGGAGCGATCTTCCAGCATAAGTTTGAATGAATACCGAACCTCTCTTGGAGTGATTGCATCTCCCGTAGAAATATCAATTTTCAAAGGGGTCACTACACCATCGAATGTTGTACTCATGCTGACACGAATCCCCGGATACTCTGCTTCATCCATAATCTCCGAAATACTTTTCAGCTGAAATTTAACACCATCATCAATCGGAACAGTTACGATTGATGAAATTAGATTCTCAATATCCTCCACATTAACATTAGCTCCTTTTATGGTTGCATCCAAATCCATCGTAGAGCGGGCATCCAATCCAACCATAGCCGCTACCAACATACCACCCTTTAAGATAAACTTATCACGATACTCAGAAAGAGAAATACGCTCCAAAAAACGCTCCATCATGTAGTTCCTCATTAAAATCTGAGCATCTGCGGATTTTTCTCTGGAAAGGTTTCGTATTAAATCTTTAAGCTGTCTTGCTGTTTTTATCATAAAAGTACCTCCAAATACTGTCGTAAAATTTTTTCCACCTTGAACATCCCGGCATATTGCATTAAAGCTCGCAGGTTCTTATCTTTTCTACGGGCATACGCTTTCAGTGCTCCCTGAAAGGTCTGAATTTCAATTCTGCTACGGCTTCTGAGCAAATCACAGATCGTTCGCTCCATATCATAAACCGGCACAGTATGCCCGAACGGAGTTTTCGCTGTTGTAAGTCCTACATCATGTAAGTCTGCTTTAATCGTAAAAACTTGAATGCCTTCTGCTTTCATTTTGCTTGGATTGCATCCAGTTTTGACCGTAACTGTATATTCTATTGGTTCACGATCTGTCAGATCGTGAAAAAATAAAGCTGTTTCATGTGAAAATACTGCTTGTTCAAATCGCAAATGAAGCAGATACATGGCATCCACCCAGGAATCTTTGGACAGATAAATCCCATGTGCAACTCTATCCAAATCTCGTGAACGCACATAATCATAAAATACCGGCTTTGAAATTCCAGAGGATACGACCTGTGATGTTCGCAGCATTCCTTCTTGTGCTGTTAGCATCTGATCCAGCTGTTCAAATTGTCCCATCATATCACTTCCTTTCGTACTAATATTATACGCGATATTAGTTCAAAAGTAAAGTCGTGGATATATAGTTTCTCTTTCCAAATTTAACAGACGGTGTTTGGCATTTTGTGGCTTTGCGTATTTTTTATCCATAAACCCAATCCTGAATGGCAAATTTCAAACTCTGCACCTTACCCATCAGCCAGATTGCAGCCAACGGCAGCCCCATAGGGCTAATCAAAAATGCCATAACCAGCAAAATCACACCATTTTGCGGGGAATAGGTAAGCAGCACAGCCACACCAAGCAGAGCAATCACGGTACTGAACAGGCCGAGCACCAGACCGGATATGTAGATCAGCCCTGTGCAGAGCCAGACAAAAAGTGTCAGAACCAAAATGACCGGTGCAGTTATAATCATCAAAAGCCCTTTCAAAATCTTCATGTCATTTCCTCCTTGCAGCGTTCTTGGTATCTTTTCTAATCATATTATCCGGCATGGGCAGGCAAAAGACAAGGATACCGATAAAAAGAAAAAGCGGAGAGAGGAGCAGCGAAGTAATGCCGTTCCTCCCTCCGCAAATGGAGTATCTATCCCCGTTATAAAAGTTTGGAAAGCTGGGTAAGGATTTCCTTTACGCCCTCCCATAACTGTTCCTGCCGCTGGGATATATCCTCCAAGTCAGCATCATAAACCCGCCCAGTCTCATGCACTTTACGGGTCAGCTGGTTTAAGTTGTTGCTGTTTCGGCGCATCAGGGAAACAAGCTCCTTCAGCTCCGGCAGCTCCAGCTTGACTACATACCCATCCAGCGCCATTTTTCTTAGATAGGCTTCACGGTTGGAGGTTCCAAACTGAGACATTTTTTGCTCAATCACAGCAAGCTCCTCCGCTGAAACTCTAAAGTTTAATTGCATATCCCGCTTACGCTTTGCCATAGTTATCGCTCCGGCTCCCGTTTCTTCGAGGCGGCGGGCTTATGGGCCGGCAGCTCCTGTTTGAGCTTATCCCGTACTGAGGGGCGGGACGGTTGCAGTTTTTCTCCCTGAGTACGGCTACGCTGCTGTTCTTCTCGCACCAGATCAATAAAGCCATCCAGTACAGCAGGGTGGCTGTTCAGGACATAACCACAACGGACGGTTTCGGGGTTCTCGTTGGGAATGGTCTTAGCCCATTCCTTATTGCGTCGGGAGTAGCGCCCATCCCAGTCCTGAAGCTGGACGGTGTTAGCCAGAACCAAAGCCACACGCTCCATGCCATAGGTCTCGATCACACCCTTTGCCGCATCGTGACTGAGATACATTCCGTCGAAGTGTTCCCGCACCGCCGCTTCAATGGACTCCTTGCATTGGAGATTTGCATTGTTGGAAGCCCGGTACTGCTCCAACTCCCCATGTTCTCTCGCATAGGCGGCAGAGTGGGGATAGACCGGTGTTGTTCGCAGTTCCTCTTTGGCTCTGCACACATCATTGGCACGGTTCTCAATGCTGTCCCGGATCACATCCATATGGCCGGTCTCCAGCTTTTCAAAGTAACGGTACACATCCGCCAGCGGAGAGGGAGATTCCAAAAGTGCTCTGCCTGGGCATCGGTCAGCTCCAGCTCCTCCATCGCCATCACAATATCCTCACGGACAGTATATTCATAGGTGTGGTGCAGGATTTCTTCCGGGGGCTGGCTTTTCAGCCAGTCCCTATATTTTTCCTGCTCGGTAGCCATCTTTTCATAAAGAGCCGTATTCAGATCATTGGTATTCATGTTATCGCACCTCCTCATGCTGTTTTGGTTTCTTGTCAGTACTGCGGGGCGGCACCGGGCGTTTCAGATGATCCAGCACCGAAGGCCGTGTGCTTTTGGCAACGACAGCTTCGGCGTGTGCCGGTCCCTTTCCGTCGATGTTGAGCAAAGTATCCAGCTCCACCAGACGGGCGTTTTTGCTTCGCAGTTCTTCTTCATAAAGGAATGGCTTTCCAACTTCCTCCTTTGCGGCAGCCTGCTGCTGACAAAGGTTATCCAGCTGGGCCTTTGCCGCCTCCAGACGCTGTGGCATCTGGGCGAGGGCATTGTCGATGCGGGTAAGATTTCCGCGAGGGTCTGTACCAAGGGTTGCCCTGTGGGTCATCTGGCCTTTTAACAGGAGCGTATATTCCTGTTTCCAAGCGGAAAATTCCACAGACATGGCATAGCCCCGGTAGCTGCCGATCTGTACCGGATCGGAGGTTTTGACCTCCTTGCAGGCATCCAAAAGGGCAGCACCGGCGTTCTCCTTATCGGTCAGCAGATCGCCGCGGATTTCCATACCAGCAAAACCGTCCTCCGGGTGCGGGTGCGCTGCCAAAACCTCCAGGTCGGATTCAAAGCCCTTGATAAAGCCCTTGTGCTTTTCAATCTCCTCCGGGAAGTATTTGAGCAACTGATCCTCCAAGCGGTACTGCTTGCTCTGGTGGTCGGCTTTCATCAGCTTCAGGCGGGATACTTCCACATCCAGATCCATACGCTCTTGATACGGGGGTCTCCGGCACACAGAGCCTTGATCTCGGCAAAGGAAAGCGCTGTTTCGTCCACATCATCGCAGGAGCGCACCGGCGATTTAGAAGTCATGATCTGGCTAATGAATTTCTGCTTATTCTCCACCGTCTGCCAGAGGTATGCGTCAAAGGTTCCTTCGGTCACATAGCGGTACACATGGACAAGGGGATTCTGGTTGCCCTGGCGCTCGATACGGCCCTTGCGCTGGGCAAGGTCTCCCGGTCTCCACGGACAATCCAGATCATGAAGTGCCACCAGGCGGTCCTGCACATTGGTGCCTGCGCCCATCTTGGCAGTGCTGCCCATAAGCACACGCACCTGACCGGTACGAACTTTAGAGAACAGCTCCTTTTTCCGCACCTCGGTGTTGGCCTCATGGATAAAAGCGATCTGGTCGGCAGGCATTCCCTGAGCAATGAGCTTCTGACGAATATCGTCATACACCGTAAAGGCCGGTTCCTGCTCCGGCAGAGGCACAGCGCCTTCCAATGCGTGAAGCAGTGGATTATCCAGCGTTTTCGCCGCCTTGCTTGCAGGAGCTTTGGCCTGTGGGTAGAAATGTCGCAGAACACCAGCTGGGTCAGCTTGTCAGCTTCGCCGTCCCGCCAGATCTGCATGATGTTGTCCACACACTGATTGACCTTTGTGCCGGGTTCGTCCGGCAGCATCTGGTTGACGATCCTCTGGTCCAGCCCCAACTTACGGCCATCCGAGGTAATCTTGAGCATGTTATCCTGGGACGGGTCAACAGTTCCGCTGTGTACCAGCGATGCGCGCTCCGAAAGGGCCTTGACCATTTCCTGCTGATGTTCGGTGGGCTGTGCCACGATGTTGTGGTATTCCACTTCCGGGGTAGGCAGATTCAGCTGGTCGGCAGTCTTAATGTCAGCCACTTCTTTGAACAGGTTCATCAGCTCCGGCAGATTAAAGAACTTGCTGAATCTCGTTCTTGCCCGGTAGCCGGTTCCCTCCGGTGCCAGCTCCAATGCTGTGACGGTCTCCCCAAATCGGGAAGCCCAGCAGTCGAAGTGGGTCATGTTCAGCTCTTGCAGGCGTTCATACTGAAGGTAACGCTGCATGGTGTAAAGCTCGGTCATGGAGTTGCTGACCGGTGTGCCGGTGGCAAAGATCACACCACGATTTCCGGTGATCTCGTCCATATAGCGGCACTTGGCAAACATATCGGAGGATTTCTGCGCGTCCGATGTGGAAAGACCAGCCACATTTCGCATTTTTGTGTATAAAAACAGGTTTTTGTAGTTGTGGGCCTCGTCCACAAACAAACGGTCCACACCCAGCTGCTCAAAAGTTACCACATCGTCTTTTCGCCCCTCGGCTTGCAGCTTTTCCAGTCTGGCTTCCAGAGACTTTCTGGTACGCTCCAGCTGCTTGACCGTAAAACGCTCGCCGCCGCTGGCCTGCACCTCTGCGATGCCCTCGGTGATCTCGTCGATCTGCTCATAGAGAAGCCGTTCCTGACGCTCCCGGCTGATGGGGATACGCTCAAACTGGCTGTGTCCCATGATGATGGCGTCGTAGTCGCCGGTGGCAATGCGGGCGCAGAACTTCTTGCGGTTGTGGGTCTCAAAGTCCTTTTTTGTGGTGACAAGGATATTGGCAGAAGGATAGAGCCGCAGAAACTCCGACGCCCACTGCTCGGTCAGGTGGTTTGGAACCACAAAGAGAGATTTCTGGCACAGCCCAGGCGTTTGGCTTCCATCGCAGCAGCTACCATCTCAAAAGTTTTGCCTGCGCCTACTTCATGTGCCAACAGGGTATTTCCTCCATACAGCACATGGGCGATAGCGCTTTTCTGGTGTTCCCGCAGGGTAATGGCCGGGTTCATGCCCCCAAAAGTGATGTGGCTGCCATCATACTCGCGGGGACGGGTGGAGTTCATTTCCTCGTTGTACTGGCGCACCAGAGTCTGGCGGCGCTCCGGATCTCTCCAGATCCAGTCCTTAAAGGCTTCCCGGATCGCCTGCTGCTTTTGTGCGGCCAGAGTGGTCTCCTTGGCGTTCAGCACCCGGCGCTCTTTGCCGTCTGCATCCTCTATGGTGTCATAGATACGGACATCCCGCAGGTTCAGGCTGTCCTCCAGAATCTTGTAGGCGTTGGCACGGCTGGTTCCATAGGTGGTGTAAGCTGCCACATCGTTGTAGGATACGGAAGATTTCCCCTTGATCTGCCATTCAGCAGTAAAGGAGGAATAGTTGACCTCAATGCTGCGCTGGAGATAAAACGGGGTGTTGAAGGTCTCGTACATAAACTGCTGGATGTACTCTTTGTCAATCCAGGTAGCACCCAGGCGCACCTCAATCTCCGACGCATCCAGGTCTTTGGGCTGGGCGGCGGTAAGGGCTTCCACATTGACTGCAAAAGAAGGGTCCTGCTGTGCGGCCCGCTGTGCCTGACGCAGTTTGCGGCGTACATTGCCGGAGAGGTATTCATCAGCAGTCACATAATGGGGCGTTCCGTCTTGTTCCAGCTGTCCCGGTACACGGAAGATCACACCTTGCAGTTCTCCGACCAGTTCTTCTTTTGTTTTTCCGGTAAGCTGGCTCATATAGTTCATATCTACGCAGGCTTTTTCCGAGATGGACACCGCCAGTGCTTCGCTTGCCGTATCCAACAGTAGCCACTGCCTGATGGGGCTTGATGGTCCGCTTGGTGAACATATCTGCCTTGCGCTCCAGCTTCCCGTCCTCGTCAATAACTTCCAGCGCACAGAGCAGGTAATAGGAAGAATCGTCTGCATAGGCCAGCCGGTTTGCACGGTCGTTGATGAGACCGTATTTGGCAGAAAAGCTGTCATAGAGGCGGTTCAGTTCCGCCTGTTCTTGCGAATGGTGCTGTCCGGAACCGCTGCATCCATCTGAAGGTCGATCAGTTCCTGCACACAATCACGCAGTCCCACAAGACCTTTACGCGGGCTTCGGCGGTGGCGTTGAGGTCAGGGCGCACCATACGGCTGTTTTCCCGGTAGTACACCTGCCCGTCTACAATGGCATAGGAATAGTTCTTCACATTTGGGTCGGCAGGAATGGAGGTGTCAATGGCTTCGCCCTCGCCCAGCTCCGGCAGCTCTGCCTCCTGATAAGTGCCATGAATGTACTTCACGGCATCATGCAGCTGATCGGCAAGCTCCAGCCCCTCGATGGGGTTCACGGTGTAGTCCATGCCATGAGCGGTGCTTACCGGCTCCTGTCTGCCCAGCACCATTTCCGGGTGGTCGATAAAATACCGGTTGATGGCAAATCCATCCTCCGTTTGTCCGGTCTGGGTCCACTCCGGCACAATGTCCAACGGACGGTCCCGCTTTTGGAGAAATGATGTCCGATACGACCTCGGCACCGGCATTCTTTTTGAACGCGTCATTGGGCAGACGGATAGCTCCCAGCAGCTCGGCACGCTGGGCAAGATAGCGGCGCACGGTGGAATCCTTGGCGTCCATCGTATAACGGGAGGTCACAAAAGCTACCACACCGCCGGGACGCACCTGATCCAGTGCTTTGGCGAAAAAGTAATTATGAATGTTGAAATTCAGCTTGTTGTAGGCTTTGTCATTGACCTGATACTGACCAAAAGGCACATTGCCGATGGCAAGGTCAAAGAAGTCACGCCTGTCAGTGATCTCAAAGCCGCCTACTGTGATGTCCGCCTTGGGATAGAGCTGCTTTGCGATACGCCCGGAAACCGGGTCCAGCTCCACACCGTATAGACGGCTGTTTCGCATTTCCTCCGGCAGCATACCGAAGAAGTTGCCCACACCCATAGACGGCTCCAGAATATTTCCGGTCTCAAATCCCATGCGGCCCACAGCATCATAAATTGCTTTGATGACCGTAGGGCTGGTGTAATGGGCGTTGAGGGTGGAGCTTCTGGCGGCGGCATATTCCTCCGGGGTCAGCAGTTCTTTTAGCTGGGTATACTCGGAAGCCCATGCCGGTTTTTCCGGGTCAAAGGCATCGGAGATACCGCCCCAGCCCACATAGCGAGAAAGAACCTCCTGTTGTTCGGGGCTTGCCTGCTGTCCGGCAGCTTCCAGCTCTTTCAGCAAACGAATCGCATTAACATTTGCCTGGAACTTGGCTTTCGGACCGCCTTCGCCCAAATGCTCATCGGTAATACGGAAGTTTTGTGCATTGCGGCGCAGGTTAGCCTTGTATTCCTCATAAGATGCTTCTTCGGCAGCTTTGGCATTGGGGAAGGTCTGCCACTGGCCGTTGACCTGAATGGAAACCGGGTGTTCATCCAGCACTTCCTCAAAGGTTTTCTCCGGCTCAGTCACAGGGGCTGGCGGCTCCGGCTCCTCGATATGCAGCCGTTCCACCACCACATCATCCGGATAGACGGCCACGGTCTCAGAATGGAAGGCCGGGGATTCAGTAGACGGTTGGGGCTGTTCCTGTCCAAAGCCATCCAGCTGACGGGCATACATCCCGCGCAGCAAAGGCGCAACCTCATCCCAGCGGAAATACAGCACAGCCAGACGCTTTTCCTCTGCATCCATGACTTCCAGCTCCATGCCCTGTGCCGTGGTACGGTAATCGGCAATATCGCCGGTCTCCAGATTCAGGGTCTCAATCTCACGGGAATAGGCTCTGCTCAGCCAGTAGGCGATCTCGCTGTTGCTCCTGCCGGATTGCAGCAGCGTGGAAATCTGCTTTTTATCCGCTTCATCCATCAGTCCATGAGCCAATACATCCCGCAAGTCTTGATCTGCCTTGTCCGGGTCAATGGGAAGAAACTCGGTATAGTAAGCATTGCGGCGGTCTGCCCGAAGCAGCTGCTCGAACTGTTCTTTGCGCTCTGCCCGGTAGATGGGATATACCATCCCGGTGGGCAGAAGCTGTACGGTGTCCTCCCGCAGCTCGGTGATCTGATAGGCGTCATCCTCGATATACACGGTATCGCCCACGGCATAGACCGGGGCGGCAGGGTCATAGGAGGTTCTTTGCGGAGTCGGGCGGCGAACTGCATCATATTCCTCATCGGAAATAGCAACTTCGGAAGTCTGCTCTGTCTCAACAGCTGCGATCTGCTCTACATCCGACATTACCTGCTGGATAAATGAGTCATTGTCCAGTTTTTCCGGGTCTGTCACCTGTCCGTTGACAATCCCTCTTTCTTCCAGAGCTTCCCGGATGGCGATAGGGTCGATGTCGTCAAAACGGTCCTGTTCTTCTTCGGTATAGAACCGGTCCTCCTGAATCAGCTGGGCAAGCCTGCGCTGTACCTTCGGCCAGGGCAGCTGTGTTTCCTCCGGGCTGCCGGCACGGACAACGAACGGGCTGTTACTGCCACCGTATTCCTGAGCCAGCCATGCAGCGGTATCCTTCTCTCTTGCATGGTCTTTCATATAGCGGACAACAGCGTGTTTACTCTCGATATTGCCGTTCCATGCACAAAGGGCAGTATCAATATCTTCCTGAGAAAGAGGGCGCAGAAGCTCATGGAGCTTTGGATAGGTCTCGTCGATCACTTCCCGGTGTAAACGCTGACGGAACTCCGGCACATCCGAATAGAGTCGGATCAGCTCCATATCCTTAGAGCCAAGGACCGCACGGCGCACAGCGGCATTGCCCTCGATGACAGCATTTTCACGGTCGGAATGCCCGCAGGCATTTCGGTATGCCACATCCTCAGATATAGCGGCAGTCACCACAGGCTTATACTGCTCAAACTGCTCCCCAAGGGTAGGCTTTGGCGTTTCTTTCTCTACCTCCGGCTGCTGGGCTTGAATGGCATCTTCTTCGGCCAGATCCTTTTCAGACTGGATCTTGTCATACTGCGCTTGTTCCTGTTCGGTAAGATAGCGGTCTTTCTGGACAAGTGAGGTAATGCGCTTGGAAACCTTTTCCCAGTTCAAGTGAACATCCGGGCAGTCCTGCTTTTTATAGTGCAGTCCTTTCCCATCGTGATCTTCGCCGCTGTGTGTTGCGCCGGACAGGGCATGAGAGCGTCCGCCAATGCCATACTCGTCTTTAAGGAATCTCACTTTCTCCTTATCCGTATGGTTTGCCATGAAGAACGCATAGATACGGCCTTTTCCTCCGGCGAAACTGCTTCCGCCGGTCATGGCGGTGTCGATCTCATCCTCGGTAATGAAATGCTGGACGGTTGGCACTTGGGAAAGGTCCGAAGAAAAAGTCCTGCGTGGCAGGTCAAGGTCTTTCAGGTTCTCCCAGATTTCCCTTGGCCTATGGTAATGAAAGCGCAACAGGTCACGGTCCTGCTGATAGGCAGTCCAGAAGGCAGCGTATTCTTCCTTGAGTGTCTGGCGGAAAGCCGGGTCATTCAGCTGCTCCGTCAGGCGGCGGGTCTCCTCCGGGAACCCATTGCCTTTGATCTCTGACAGGCAGGACAAATATCCGGCTTCTCTGGCACCCTCGCTGAAATCGTGATACAGATACCAGAGCTTTCCGACGAGGAGGGAGCGTTCATAGCCTGCCGCTTCTGCAAGCTCCACATTGGAGGCAAACTGGCCGCTCTCCAAAAGCTCCCCGATACGCTCTGCGGCGCTCTCCCAGGAAATGACCTGGGCAGACCTGTCATAACGGACAGACTTCCCGTGGGAAAGATGGATACCATCCTCGGCATACCATGCACTCACACTGCCAAGGCCGTTGCCACCGTGGTACAGCGTTTTCAGTATCTCGGCAATCTCAGCGGTGGTTTTCTGCTTTTCAAAGGCTGCAACCACACGCTCCCTTTGGCGGTCTGTATTGCCTCCCAAACGCAGCACATGGTCAATATCATTTTGGGCAAAAGAAAAAGCAGAGGATGTATGCGCTACATTCTCTGCTTCATCTATGGATTGGATCTGTTCCGCTTCGGAGAGGAACAGGTTTAGGGTCAGCTGTTGATAAGCTCCGCCATCAGGATCTCCTCTGCCTGAGCTTTGCAGGTGTTCATCAGCCCCACCCACTTCATGGGATCGCTGGCTTTCAGTTCCTCGGTGGCTCCCGCTTCCTTCGCCAGCTGGGGCATCATCTGCTCCAGTCTGCTCTGGGCGGTCTCGTCGATCTCGAGGAGGTGCGGGTACAGCTTCTCGCTCAGCAACATCTGGTTGTAGAGGATGGGACGGTGTTCCTTCAGGTAGGCTTTCCTCATCCTGCCGTACTTGCCCAGGGGTTTCTCCGGCTGCTGGCTCAGCTTCAGGTCGGGAATCTGATAGTCTCCGTTCTGGATGTAGGTCATGGGATTGTTCATCTTGCTTGCTCCTTTCTTGGTTGGCTTCGCGCTCTGCATTTCGGACGGTAACGCCGATCTGCCGCAGCACCTGCTGGTTGATCTGGCTGACCGCTGTTCCCAGCGCTCCGATGGTGGCCGGGGTATTGAAATCAAAGATTGCCATGAAATCTTCGTGGTCGAAGTAGCGTTCCGGCTCCAGTCCGCAGCGGGACATCAAAGCGTAAGTGATACTGACGGTGGCGGCTGCCTTGAACTGTACTCCGATGTTATACTCATCATATTCCTCCAAAAAGGAACCGTCAACGATATAGAAGAAGTCCTGCTGATGCTCCGTCCAGTATTCCTCAGCCAGTTTTCCGGCTACCTCCGTGAGCTGTCCGGCAAGGTCATCACCGGAAACATCATAGGTGCGCTCCAGCATGGCCTGCACGGAATCCAGATGGCGCTCCTCCAGCTGCCACAGCCAGGGAGTGCGGGAATGTTCACGGGTTCCAGTGTCGGAAATATCAAAAACATAGCGCAGGCGGGGCCTGTCCCCGGAATCGTCCACCAGAGCAATTCCCTTGGAGCCGCGCCTTACATACCGGCCCATCTTTTCATTCCACAAATCGTACTCTGCACAGGCGGTGGCGTCCGGACGCTGGGCATAGATCATCAGCTGCTCATGGAACGGGTACTTGTAAAGGCGGGAAGCAGTAGTGAGAAACCCTGCCCATTCCTGCCAGCTCCCCGTGAGCTGTGTTGTTACCTTGTCCGCCATCTGTGCATATAGTTCAGCTTTGGTTGGCATGGTGTTCTGTCCTCCTTTCAGTTTTGGGGTAAAAAGGTGGGGTGGCAGATTGCCACCCCATCCCTGCGGTTATAGTGTTTACTGGTCAAAATCCGGATACAACTCCAGCTCGGCAAACTCGGCATCCCTCATGGCCTGGAGCTTGCCCAGTGCGCTGTCTGTCAACTCCCGCAGCTCGGTTTCCTCCGGGGCCAGCTCGCCGCGCATCTCACGCAGGCTGTCGATCAGTCCGGTGCGGCTGCCGGTATTGTAAATGCACATCAGGTTCATTTCCTCAAAAGTAAAGTTTCCCATATCAAATCTCCCTTTCCGCGCTCTTTTTTGGCGCTATCTTTTTGTGTTCTGCCTTGGGCTGGCTTTTCAGCTGCTCCATGACGGACTTTTTCTTTTCCCGTTCCTCCCGATGGGCAGCGGTAGCCAAATCCATGAGGGAAATGGGCTGACCGTTGCGGGCCTGCTGTTCCAGCTCTGCCACCGTAGGCTCTTTTGCGCCATTGTTGATGATACCGTCGATCATGCCGTAATCGTCCTCCACGGCCATCTCCGCATTTTTCAACGGATTTTCCGGCAGGAATCCGGGGATCTGGGTAAAACCAACACTGTCACAGTAATGACAGGATACCTTACCGTCCTGTTTGATCGCAACGATGTCGCTGACGCTCATGGAGGGACTGTGAAAGTCCACGGGTTTTTCCAGATTGAATTGCTGATAGAGTTTTTCCAGCTGCTCCGGCACAGTGCCAGACTCCCTCAGAGGAGCTGTGTAAATGAGGTCATAATTGCTGCGGTCTATGGAAATGTCATGGGACTTTAACCAGTCCAGATTCATAAAGCGCACATTCTGCGGATCGTCACGACTTACCTGATAGATAGCAAAGCAATCTCTGTTCTGAGCGAGAAATGCCTGTTCCCGTTCCTGCTGATGTTCCTGGCGCTCCATGACCTTTTCGTGGAACTGAGGGCTTTTCTCCCATTCCTCACGGTCCACACCGAAAAGGCCGCCATGATCCATGATTTCCTGCGAGTCAAATACCATACTCTCCGTATTGTCCTCATGCAGCACATAGACAGTCAAACCAGCGGCATCCAGTTCCAGCGCCCGTTCTCTGGTGACAGGGAGCATCCCATCATAGAAGTAGCCGTATTCCTGCATATCTGGTGTGGAGACCTGCTCATCAGGCATAGGGTATTCATCCAGCGCCTGCTCTTGTGCCTCCGGCAGCTGAGAAGAAGCGGTCATCTGACTGACCTCTGCCTGCATCTGCTGGTAGGCCGCTTCCTGCAAGGTCTCGATCATGGACAACGGTGCGTATTTTACCGAGTCTTTGTCCAAATCGTTGTCATCACAAATCTGGAGAACTGCCTTCATGCGGGAAAGTTCCGGCATATCCAGCTGACCGCCATCCATCTCTTTCATGGACGCAGCATCGTAAAGGGTGTAGTCCCATCCGCTGTCACAGGGCTGGATATGAAGATAGGTGGCATTGTCAATCAGAAACAAAGCCTCCTGCTGATTGGCATCCGCCCCCAGCACTTCCATTTCCGGCATTGCCGCAGCCAGTTCCTTTACCGCTTTTTGCACCAGAGGATTATCACGGTAATAGTCGATTGCCTGGATGGTGTCCAGGTCAATGGTCTGGCCGGTCAAAATCGGAAAAGGTCCTTCATAGTCGCTTCCGTCTTTCAGCTCAAAACCAATGCCCTTGATCCCGTTCATTCGCTCTGCCGGAATCTCCTGATAAATGCGGACCGCTTCCTCCAAAGACAGGTTATCGTGGTATTCTCCGAGGTTTGGAAACTCCATGCACTCTGCTACATAGTAGGTCAGATTGCCGGTCGGCTGTCTATCAGATACCTTAGCGGCATCTGCTGGCTGCTCTATCGGGGCGGTTTCCGGCTCTGCCTTTGCATGGGGATCGATTCCGCGCTCTTTGCAGATTTCCTTATAGTGGCGCTCAATGTCAGAGATCAAAGTGCCGGAGGTCTTATTGATGGTCTCCAAACTGGCTCTCAGTTCTTTCAGCTCCTTGCCCTGACTCCAACTTGCAATATAGCCGAAGCTGTTTTCTCCTGTCTCAATGCCAAAATATTTGCAGACCGCATAGGAGATGCTTTCAGCCTCCACTTCCTCCGTGTGGCGATTTTTGATTGCCTGTTTTTCTGCGGTTGCATCTTCCTCAACTGCAAGACGCCATTCAAACTGATTTTCGTCCACATAACGCCAATCCATATCAGAAGCAAACTGTTCGGCTTCTTTTTCTGTGGCAAAATCCAACTTGAAATCATGTTTGGTTCCACCTTCACTCTCCTGCACAACCTTCCATGACGGTAGCATTTCATATTTTTTAGGGTCATGGAGCTTGCTGTGGGCAATCTCATGAACCGTGGCCGAAACTGTCTGCACCTCACTCATGCCCTGACGAATGGCAATTTTCTGATGATCAGCAGAAAAATAGCCGTCCGTATCAGCAGCCATTGCTTCAAAAGTAATCGGCACCGGTGCGCTGCGGCGCAGGGCCTCCATGAATACCTCATAATTTGGCACATTGCCGGAAAGGGATGATGCAAGCTCCGGCAAAGGTTTCCCGTCGGTCTGGCTCACATCAAAGACCTTGACCGGACGAAACATGGGGATTTCGATTTCTTTTTCCTCTGTGACGATCTTTCCGTCTTTATCCAGAATCGGAGCCTTGGTATCCGGGTCCAGCTTCTGTTCCTCGATTTTCTTCTTATACGGTGTGGGGGCGATGATGGTAATGCCATGCTCGCCCTTTTTTTACATGACGCTCAAACTGGTCTTTCCACTTATTGTATCCGGCTACCAATGTGGCGTCCGGCTTCTGCATATAGATGAGCATGGTGTTGTTTACCGAATAGCGGTGAAATCGGGACATAACGGACAGATAGCGCATATACTTTTCGCTTTCAAACAGTTCCTTGATACCCTGCTCGATGCCATCTGTGATTTCCCTTAGCCGCTCTCGGTTGGTGGGTTTATTCTCAGCCATGATTTTCAATCTCCTTTCCAAGTGTGTGATTTCTGCTGTGTGTTCTGCAATCCATGCCTTTTGTTCTTCTTCACTTTCATACAGAAAAAGATCCAGCAGGTACTCCACATAGGTTTTTTATGGATTGCTTCCACAAAGCGGGGGTGCGGTTCTTCCTCCAGTGTCCTGGGAGAATTGTCGGCTTCCCATTTTTTCAGCAGATAGTAGTAATCGGACAGTACGCGGTAACAGCGCTGTCGGTCCTCCCGAAACTTTTGTGCCTCGGTTTTTCTGCCGGACATACCTCCTGCGGGGCGGGGCCTGACTGTCATAGATCAGGCCAAAGTCCTGTGCCAGTTTCTCCGCCGCTTCTTTTGAGGAGAGGTCAAAGAGCTTTGCGGTAAAGTCGATCACATCCCCATCTGCACCGCAACCAAAGCAGTGGAACCGCTGGTCTACCTTCATGCTTGGGTTCTTATCATCGTGAAAGGGACAGCAGGCCATGCCATTTCGTTTGACCTCGATCCCATAAAACGCTGCCGCATCTCTGGTGCTGACCGACTGCTTGACTGCTTCAAATACATTCTCTGTCATGTGCCTTTAACTGTCGGACTTTCGCATAGGAAGGCTGGTATCCGGCAGCTTTCGCACGCTCACTGGCAGCTTTGCGACGCTCGGCGCTGTATGGCTCCCGGACTGATACACACCGCTTGGGGACGGTAAAGTTATGGGCGTCCTTTCGGGTGATCTGGTCGGGGTGCTTTTTTGCCAGCAGTTCCAGCTTCTCCATCAGACGGGGATCGTGGGTGTAGATCTCAGCCATTGGTTCTGCCTGGTTATAGAGGAGAATGGTTTCCCGTTCCGCTAAAGAGAGCTTCATCGGCTGCCTCCTTTCCGCTGGTCAAATTCCAGCTTGAAGTTGGCATACTGTCCATCGTCCTCCAAAACCACAGTGGCATCGTAGGTCTTGCCGGTTTTCTCCGAATATAGCCCCGTCACACGGACACGGCCATCGTTAAGCAGTGCAGACACCACAGCCTTGGTCGGCTGTTTTTTCTTGGCAGCCCACCATTTGTTGTTTTTCCAGATTGCAAATTTGCAAGAATCATTCTGACAGAAGAAGCCTTTTTGCAGTTCTGCAACTTCACCGCCGCAGCGAGGGCATTTGCCCACCACCTCACGGGGCGGAAGTGAACAGGTACTCGGTTCCCTTGATGACCTGATAAGTTCCCACCAGATCTTTCAGCATGGTGCTGATCCCGTCCAGAAACTCCTCCGGGGCAAGCTGCCCGCGCTCGATCTCTCCCAGGCGGTACTCCCACTCGGCAGTCAGAAGCGGCGATTGCAGTTGTTCCGGCAGGACTGTGATAAGGGATACTGCATCGTGGGAAGGAAGAAGCTGCACCGTTTTCCTGTTCTTTTTTCGTTCCAGAAAACCGGCAGATACCAGCTTTTCCAAAATACCGGCACGGGTGGCCGGTGTCCCCAGACCTTTTCGCTCAGCATCCTCTGGCATATCATCTTTCCCGGCAGTCTCCATTGCGGACAATAGGGTGTCCTCCGTAAAGTGCTGGGGCGGACTGCTTTTGCCTTCTTTGACGATTGCAGCAGCAACCGAAAGGGTCTGTCCTTCAGTCAGCTCCGGCAGGGCTTTCTCTGCGCCCTCTTTTTTCGGCTCTGTATCCTTCGTTTTGGCACGATAAGCGTCCTCCAGTGCTTTCCATCCGGGGTGCTTCACTGTTTTTCCTTTGTGGTAAATTTCCCACCGGCACACGCTGCAATCACAACGGTTTCCGAATAGATATGGGGCTGGGCTACGGCGCACATCAGGCGCAGGGCCACCAGCTCCAGCACTGCTTTTTCTCCCGCAGGAAGGGCAGAAAGGTCTGCATCCTTGAGATTTCGGGTGGGAATTACTGCGTGGTGGTCGGTTACTTTCTTATCGTTGATGACCGCACCGGCATCACAGGAAATGGCGATCCCTTTCCGAAACGGCATAGCATTGGCAACCAGATTCACCAGCACCGGCAGGCTGTCTGCCATATCGCCGGTCAGATAGCGGCTGTCAGTACGGGGATAGGTGCAGAGCTTCTTTTCATACAGGCTTTGCAGATAGTCCAAGGTCTGCTGGGCCGTAAATCCAAGCAGACGGTTGGCATCTCTTTGCAGAGTAGTCAGGTCATAGAGGGCAGGCGGCTTTTCGGACTTTTCCTTGCACTCCACCTTTTTGATTGTGACAGCTGCACCCTGGCAGGCTTCTTTCAGCTGCTCAGCAGCGGCCTTATCCGCCATGCGCTCCCCGGATACGGTAAGACCGGGCAGCTCCAGCGCCACGGTATAAAAGGGAACCGGCTTAAAGGTGTCGATCTCAGCTTCTCGCTGGACAATGAGCGCCAGCGTTGGGGACATCACGCGCCCGATGTTGAGGGTGCGGTGGTACAGCACGGAAAACAGCCTTGTCGCATTGATTCCCACCAGCCAGTCGGCCTTGGCACGGCAGAGAGCAGCATCCCGAAGTCCATCATAATCCGCACCGGGGCGCAGGTTTGCAAAGCCTTCCCTTATGGCAGAGTCCTCCATCGAAGAAATCCAGAGCCTTTTCATCGGCTTTTGACAGCCTGCCAGCTCATAGACGCTGCGGAAGATCAGCTCGCCCTCGCGTCCGGCATCGCAGGCATTTACCACTTCCGTCACATCCGGGGCATTCATCAGCTTTTTCAGAATATCAAACTGCTTTTTCTTGTCTTTGCCCACTACCATCTGCCAATGCTCCGGCAGGATAGGCAGATCATCATATCGCCACTTGGCGTACTTTGGGTCATAACTGTCTGCATCTGCAAGACCGGCCAGGTGGCCCACGCACCAGCTGACACGCCAGCCGTCAGGATGTAAAAGTAATTTCCAGCTTTGGTCGTAACAGTAATAAGCTGCTTATTGCCTCCAAAATCATCCACCAATGCCGCATTCCCCTCCGGTGTAAGTGCCGGTGCCGGTTCTGTTTCTTCCACAATCACATTGCTGTCATTGGTAGAATCCTCTGCCGGTGCCGCCGGAGCCTGTTCTGACCCCTGTGCGAAAGCAGGGATCGTAAAGCCAAATGCCACAACCATTGTCAGGCAAAGGGCGGAAAGTGTTTTGCAAATTCTTTTATTCTTCATAAGCGGTAGCCTCCTGATTATTTGATTCCGACAGTGCTGTATCTCTGCCGTGGTTCATTCCACCGGAAAGCATAGCGTTCAGCTGTGCTGGAGTCATGCGTAACGCACGAACCATCTGAACGATTTCCAGATTCTCTGCCTCCGTTTTCTGTGCTTCCAAGGTCTTGAGCTTTTCCTGATATTCCGCAATCTTCTCACGGGTTTTCTCAATTTCCTGGTCGATACGTTCAATTTTGTTTTTTGCCATAACCGTTCACTCCTTTCCACAAATCTGTTACCAGTTCATCAGGCCGTAGCCCTTAATACTTTGATAATTCAGGTCATAACTTTTGATCTTGCAGGCATCGCCGGAATTTCCCTCCACCGTATAAACACGGCTGCCATCCGTACCGATCACGATACCCACATGGTCTGCTGTCCCATCCAAATCCCAATCAAAGAAAATTGCATCTCCGGGAGCCAGATTGTTATAGCCTCTTGCACCCCATTGTCCATGAGACTGGAACCACGGAACGCCCTGCCACTCACAGCCTGCAAAGCGCGGTTCACTTTTTCCAGCCTGGTTATAACACCAGGATACAAAGCAGGCGCACCACTCCACGCGGCTGTCAAAGCCATACCAGCTCCAATAAGGATAGCCGCCCACATTGCCGACCTGACGCTTGGCCAGCTCCACCAACTGCGGATTTCCGGGACGGGTTCCATTTACAAACTGTACACCGGTCAAGTCCTCGGAATTGCTCATGTCAGGGGAACCGCCGCCAAACAACAGCGGCTTATTGCCCATGGTCTGCCGGTAAACCTGATACATTTCCATCTGCTCCGGGGTCAGTAACTCCGACGCCACAGCGGAAATGGGCTTGCTGGTGAGTTTCACATTCAAAATGTAATACTCATAGGGGACTTCTTCTGAGGTGGTCTCGCCGGTCTCCGGGTCGGTGGAGGTCTCCGTGCGGTAGCGAATCTCCACTTCCTCAGTAAGCGTCAGCTGATACTGTGCTGCAAACACACGCGCCAGCTCTGCCTGAGCGCTCTGCCGGGTGTAGCCTTGCAAGACGGCAGACAGAAATGCTGCCAGCTCATGAGGGTCATGGCCGATCATACCAAGGTCATAGCGATACTCGTCATACCCTGGGTGGCTGCTTTCAATGTTGTCGATTTCCTCCTGCAACTGGGCTTCTCTGGCTGCATAATCTGCCTCCACCGCCAGCATTTCCGGGTCATCCGACGGATAGGTGGTGCCGGAGAGCACGGAACCGATGCTCTGCGCCATCATGGAGCAGGAGGACATGGTATTCATCAGCATACAGGTAATGAGGAACAAAACCCCTGCCATCAGGAAACCCTTCTTGTGGCGCATGACGAATGCCCCCTGCCTGCTGTGCCTTTTCTTTCACCGTCCTTGAGGCTTTTCCGGTTTTGGACGCAGCCTGGGCGGTATTTCCGGCAGTCTGACCGGCGTGTTTGGCGGCGGCATACTGCTTTTTGATGGCCTGCTTTTGCTGCCAGCGGGAAAGAGGGTTGCTGGCAAACTGGGGATTTTCCTGCAAAGATTTCTGGTACAGAACATTTACATTTGCCTTTTCCAGTTGACGCTCTGCCTGGGCTGCTTTGCGGTACGGCTTCAGCTTGTGGCTGCGATAGCCCTCCCGCACCAGATAAGCGCCGGTCTCCACCGCTTCCTCGGACTTGTGGGCGCTTTCCACGCCCACATTGTCCTGCTCTGTTTCCCGGATCTCTTTGTGGAGCTTGCCTGCGACCAGATGGACGGGAGCTTCCTTGACTCCTTGAGAAACTTTGGAAGGTGGCTTTTTCTTGTCCTCAAAGGTCAGCTTCGAGGTCTTTTTTCCGGTATCCGGGTCAATGACCGTCTGCCTGACCTTTTTCTTTGGGATATTGGCCTGCGCCTTATCTGCTCTGGCCGCAGCTTTCTCCGCTTTACGGATCGGCTTTTCCAGTGCAGGGTCAGACCGTTCCTCATCAGTAAAGCGCAGGCGCGGCTCCTTATTCAAACCATTCTCCCAGCATGAGGGAGGACATCATGTAGTGCAGCTCTGCATAAATGGCCATTCCCACAGGATCGTTGAACATACAGCCGGACAGGTAGGCATAAAACTGTGCCACCACATCGGACAGGATCTTCGCTTCGGTTCCTTCCAGAACCAGACCGCCCATACCTTCCTTAGCACGGATGGCGCTCCAGACCTCTGCCAGACGGAGAAGCCCCACCTGACCGGTCTCATTCAGTTCGGCTGCCTGATCTGCCGCCGTGCGGCACTCACTTACCGCATCGGCCATGACCGTAAGCAGCTGGCTGCGCTGGGCATTTACCGCCCTGTCAAAAAACATCAGCGGGTTTTTATTCAAAATGTTGGGGTTCATAATCATTCATCCTCCTTTTTCAGTTCTTGAGGTTTGGTGGTCATAATGCGGTAAAGCTCGGTGTTCTTCGGGAAGTGATCCACGAAAGGCAGGATCGTGGAGCCATAGAACAGCAGGCCCTCGCCCTCACCGGAGTGGGTCACATAAGATAATTGGTGTGTGGAAATACCCAGCTGCTTGGCGAGGATCTGACGGTCTCCGCCTGCCTGGTTGAGCATATACACGAAGTCCGAGTTTTCAAAGATGTTCTCTACCTCGCGGCTGCTCAAAAGGTCTTTGACATTCTGGGTGATACCTGTCGGAATACCGCCCCATTTTCTGAATCGCTTCCAGATTTCCACCGTATAGGCGGCGGTCTGCTCCTCCTTCAAAAGCAGGTGCATCTCGTCGATGTAGTAACGGGTGGACTTGTGGGCGGCACGGTTGATGGTGACGCGGTTCCACACCTGATCCTGAACTACCAGCATACCGATTTTTCTTAAGCTGCTTGCCCAGTTCCTTGATGTCATAGCAGACAATCCGGTTATCAATGTCCACATTGCTCTGATGATTGAACACATTCAAAGAACCCGTTACATAGATTTCCAATGCCGTTGCAATGTACTGAGCTTCTTTTTCTTCCTGCTCCCGCAACAGGTTATAAAGGTCCTCCAAAATCGGCATATTCTCTGGCTTTGGGTCATTGAGATATTCGTTGTAAACCAGCCGTACACAACGGTCAATAATGGTTTTCTGCACCGGCTGCAAGCCCTCCTTACCGCCCACGATCAGCTCACACAAGCTGAGGATAAAGTCAGACTTGAGTGACAGCGGGCTTTCATCATCCGAATAGTCCAGATTCAAATCCATCGGATTGATATAGTTGGTTGAAGTAGGTGAGATCTTGATGACCTGCCCATGCAGACGCTCAACAAGAGGTGCGTACTCCGCTTCCGGGTCACAGATAATAACATCATCACTGGTAAGCAAAAAGCAGTTGGCAATTTCTCGTTTTGCGCTGAAGGACTTACCGGAACCCGGCGTACCCAGAATCAGGCCGTTGGGGTTTTTCAGCAGCTTTCGGTCCACCATGATGAGGTTGTTGGACAGAGCATTGATGCCGTAGTACAGAGCTTCTTTCCCGTTCTGGAACAGTTCCTGCGTAGTAAAGGGCACAAAGATAGCTGTGGAACTGGTGGTCAGTCCTCGCTGAATCTCAATCTGATTGAGACCCAGAGGCAGACAGCTCATCAGCCCTTCTTCCTGCTGGAAGTCCAGCCTGGTCAGCTGACAGTTATACTTCTGGGCAATAGAGCCTGCCTGAAAGATGTTGTTGCCAAGCTGACGGGGATTGTCCGCTGTGTTCAGCACCAGAAAGGTCAAAAGAAACATTCTCTCGTTGCGGCTCTGCAAATCCTGCAAGAGTTTTTTCGCTTCACTGCCGTAGGTAGCAAGGTCAGATGGAATGATGTCCATGTCGTATCCGGCACGGACTGCTTTTTTCTGTTCCTCGATCTTGCTGCGGTCCAGGTCGGTAATCTTTCGCTTTACCGTTTTGATGGCTTTCACCTGATCCACCGACTGAATGTGCATACTCACAATGAGCGAGCTTTCCATATCCAGAAAATCAGCCAACAGACGGTCATTCAGTTCCGGTGCGAGAATCTGCAAAAAAGAAACAGCTCCGTATTTCTTGCCCATACGGAACTGCTTGCCGGTGCGGAACTCAAAGGAGCTTGGTGCAATAAAATCCTTTGTGGACAGACCGGAAGGAGCCAGCCAGTCCCATTCAAACTGAAACGGGAGTTGTTCATCCATGTGGAATACCGCATGAAGCTGAAAAAGCCTTTCTTTACCGTCCAGCGTTCTGGCAGCTACACCAAGACGCTTGAAGTTATTAAGTATATCGGTCTCAATACGCTCCAGACGGGGCTTGGCGGCTTTGATGCTGTCCGCGTCGATACCAAAGGTCAGGTATTTGGTCTTGATGAGACCGTTGTTACCTCTGGCCAGCTGATTTTGCAGCATTGTGGTGTATTCCTCGCGGATACTGTCAAAGGCGTCCCTCTGGGGCGGGATGGAAATGGAGTTAGCAAAGGTCTCCTCCGATGCCGCAAGGTTCAAAAAAGACAGCTGGAAATGTATCGAGCTGTCAAAATAATTGAGGAAATCACACCACCCCTCAAAGATTGCCGTCTTATCTTCGTTTTGGGAGAGCTGATAGTTGATGTCCTGAAACTGGATGGTCTTTGTGTAGTGGCTGTCCAATACGCGGCAGATTCCGTCCGGCCACATCCGTTCATAAGGGATACTGTCCTGCGCAGATTTTCCTTTTTTGTCCGTGCGGTTAGCGCGGGCAATGGCCGCTTCGATCTGCTTCTTATCGGCGCGGGACAGTTTTTTCTTTGTCTTTACCGGCTGCACAGTTTTTTCCTCGGTTTTTCCGAACATCCGATGCAGCCATTTTTTTATTGCGGTGAACAATGTCATACACCTCCTTATCGAGCATTTCCTGCCGCTTTAATACGGCATAAAAGTTGTTGGTCTGGTAAGGTCGCTGCTTTGGACGGATTACAGCTACTTTGAGAATGTTGCCCACGATCTTTTCCAGGGGCTGTCCATGCTTTTCGTACATAGCCAGCATAAAGAAGGGCAACATAACCAGCATCATACACATAGCCGCTACACTGTTTCCGGTAGGTTTTCTGAGCAAAAAGAAAAGCGGTACGCCAATAAGCGCTCCGCCCGTGAAGCAGATAAGCTGCCGCTTGGTCAGATTGAACATGACCTTTGTTTTGACTTTTGTTAAGTCCTTGGGTACGGGTACATAAGCCAATGTAGAAACCTCCTTCCGTTTTAGTGCGCCTGAAAGACTGATTTGGCGAGACTGCCTGTTTTGAACAGCGTAAAACATAGCAGTACGGTGTAGCCCACGCAGCTCCAGATTGCCATGATGATGTCATCTTCCAGAGCGATGTTCTGCACCAGCACAGCATAAATTGCCACGCAGACGATAATGAGAAACGCCTGAAAGCCCAGCGCCAGCAGGGATCGGAGGTAATTCTGTCCCATACCGCCCCATTCTTTGCCCATCATTGCAGCCATTGGAACGGGAGCCACCGAAGTCACAAGGTAGATCTCGATCATACGGCCATAAATAACGATAAAGATACAGATATATAACGCCCACATAGTAATGCCAATAAAGAGGGATTGGAACCACAGTCCGAACAGCGGTCCCAGATCCATTTCCATCAGCCTCGGTTCCAGATCGGTCATAACTGAGGAAATGTCAATGGACGCATCCGAATTGATAACCCCTGCCGCCTGCGCCACTACGCTCTGCGCCATATCAAAGACGCCCATCACGATATTCCATGTGTTTGTGACAATGAGGATGGCAGCGGCTGATTTGAACACCCACTTGAAAATCATCCAGGTGTCCACATCATGCAGGTTGTTCTTGTCTGCGATCATCTGGATCAGGTCTACGGTCATCACGATAGCCAGGATCACACCTGCAATCGGCACCATGATGGAGTTTGACAGATTCTCAATCATGCTGAAAATACTGCCATTCCATCCCTGTGGGGTCTGGCCTACCTGTACGGATATATCCGCGACCTGTTGGTTTACGCTGTCAAACATCCCCGAAAGGTTGCTCATAATACCGCCCACCAGCATTTCTTTCAGCCAATTTGTCAGGGCTTCAAGTAAGAAATCCATACGGTGTCAACCTCCTTTCCGCCGCCCCCGCAAAGCTGCGGGAGCGGCAAGGATTTCATGCAGGGACGCTTAGACAGAGAAAAGCCCGGAGAGCAGAGGTACAAGGACCATGCCGACCACGGCTACACCAGCGCCGGCCATGAGCTGCTTCATGCCCTGTGATTTGGCGCCAGGGTTGTCGTTGCCGTAACCTTCCAGCAGGTTGATGACGCCCCAGATACCGAGACCGGCACCGAGCGCGATAACGAGGGTCTGAAGAACGGTGATTGCCTGTTCAAAAAATGCCATAAATAATAGTTAGCCGGAATCATTTGAATGATTAGTTAGGTTTGTTTCATAAGCGCACAAAAGCCGGAACAATCTGCCCTCGATATATGAGAGCCTGATTCCGGCTGTCCTCCTTTTTCATTATTTTTTGGTGATTGTCCGCTTTGTACGCCAATGGCCTCAACAGAGGCAGTTGCGGCAAATAGATACGATCACTCCTTTCTCAGCGGAACCGTATTACACGCCCTCCGTGTCTACTTCATATACATCGCAGACCTCATCAGGCTTGAGTTTTAGTCTGGCAGACAAAAATGCTTCAATATCAAAGGTATTTCGCTTGTCTGCATCAGCTGTGTATTTGAAATTAGGGTGTCTGGTAATGTCATACTTGTCTGAAAGAAACGGACGCACACCGCGCAACTGCAAGATGCACTTGCCGCCATCCATAACTGCCAGCTCGTCCTGGCTCATCAGCTCTTTTCCCAATTTCTGATAGTTGAGCGAGAAATGCCCGGTGACTGTTCATCATCGGGCGGTGTCGGTATGAGGGAACAAGGCAAGGCGGCAACATTAAGATATCTATAAAAACCTTGCCGTCTTTGCCACGCTTGCCGTGTTCCTGTTGTCAGTCTCGGAGATAGCAGACCCATGCTGTGCCGTCTTTCTCGGTCACAAGCCTGTCCCCGATACGGCTCTTTGCCGTTCTCATGGTGCGTGAGGAAATCCCACGCTCATTGACTGCCTTTTCCAGCTCTGCGCTCGGCATACGCTTTCCGTCTGCAAGCAGTTCCAGAATGAGCATTTGCGCCTGTGCGGTCTTGCTCTCGGTCTTGGAGGTGTCTGTCCCGGCAAGAAGCTCGTCAGCGGTAATGTCATAAGCCCCTATCCACTCAAAGCCTTTCTCGTCTCCCAGAGAAAAGGCAAGGGACTGTCCGGGCGGCGCAAGGGAGCTTTTCTCATGGATAAGCACCCTCGTTGTGGGGCTGTCCTTCAGCTTGCCGATAAAAAGCAGACTGCGGACTGCCGCTGTAATGTCGATAGACCCCAATCCCCGATAGGTGCTTTGCGTTCCTGCGGCTTTGTTGAGGTGTCCGATCAGCACGATAGCGCACCCGGTAGCCTGTGCAATGTCTCCCAGACTGCGGAAGATGGGACGGACTTCATTTGCCCGGTTCATGTCCACATCTGCGCCCAGAAACGCCTGCATCGGGTCAATGATAACCAGCCTTGCGTTGTTCTCTCGGATTGCTCTTGCGATGCGCTCATCAGCAAGGGTCAGCGGCGTGTCTCTATCGTCAATGACAAGCACTCGTTCAAGGTCTGCGTCAGCTTCCATCAGCCGGGGCTTAACGGTATCGCCCAGACCGTCCTCGGCGGTCTGATAGATGATATTGAAAGGCTCAAGTGTCTCCATACCGGGTAAAGGCTTTCGGTTGGTGCAAGCCGCCGCAAGGCGCATGGCAAAGTAGGTCTTGCCCTCGCCGGGGTTGCCCTGTATGATGGTCAGCTTTCCAAAGGGAATATACGGAAACCATAACCAATCCACGCTCGTCAGCTCCACATCTGCCATACGGAGCATTGGGACAGGCTGGGCGGTGGGCAGCTCTCGCAGCGTGATTGTCTCGGCTATGAATTTGCGGCTGGGAATGTCCCCTTGCTGACGGAGGACATCGTTCCAGTCTTTCCTTGCCGGGACAAGGCGAATGACGGCGATCTCGCTGGGAATGTCCTGTGCCAGCCGGGTGCAGGCATCGCTTCCTGCGGTGTCGCTGTCAAGGCAGAGGAACACTTTTCGGGTGTCCTTGCGTTCAGAAAGAAAACGGTCAAGGGCTTTGCCCGAAACGCCGCCCAGGGCAAGATAGCTCCTTGTCTGCCAGTCCTGCGGATAAAGGCAGATGAACGATAACAGGTCAATCGGTGCTTCAAAGACAAAGAGCTGGTTGCCGTTTCCCTCGTAGCGGAACGGATAGGACTTGTCAGACCCGGCAATGTCCTGTCTGAATGGGTCTGCCGTTCCTCGCACATGGGCGTATCTCGGCGTACCGCTTCGGTCTCTGCCGACAAACACAACATTGTGCCGCTTTGCGTCCTCGTAAATATCCCCAGAAAGAAGAAAAGCCTCAACAAGCGTTTTGTTGAGACCTCGGCTTTCGCAAAGATATTGAATTGCTCTGTCGGCTGTTCTGCTGTGCAAGGGCAAGTGAAACGCTGTGGACGGTGCTGTGCCGGCTTCGCTCTGTCCCTCGGCGCTTTCGCCGGTTAAGAGCTGGACTGCTTCGGGAAAGGACTTGCCGTAAAACTCCATGACAAAATCAATGGGATAGCCGCCCTTGCTCTGGCTGTGGCGAAACCATTTGTTTCCCCGGATGGTCAGGCTGTCATGTTCTTTCCAGCGGTATTCTCGTCCGCTTTTGATAAGCGTCTCTCCCTGTGTACGGAGAAAATCTTCCAGACTGACGGCGTTTGCCCGGTCAATCTGCGTCGTTAAATCGGGCGGCAGTATCTACACATGACTTGACCTTCCAAAGACGGTGTAAATCGTCTCTGACGGTCTTAAACTCGCCATAGGTGGTGTTGTGCGCCTGTTCCAGCTCGTCATACTCTTCGGTCAGCTTTTTTCATATCCACCTTGCCGTCCGGGAACTCTCCGGTCAGCTTGCGTCTGGCGGCGTAGAACTGTTTCAGTTCCGCTTCATGCTCTGCCTTGTACTTGGCTCTGGG
>VOFC01003300.1_pt1 | contig 41475 bp, 69 predicted proteins | sample 5384161 | NCBI WGS metagenome assembly VOFC01 (sample SAMN12384722, study PRJNA508395) | human gut metagenome | isolation source: healthy gut B | host: Homo sapiens
TTTTTTTTTTCACGTATTGTTTATTTTATCAAACTCTTCTGATCCTTTGAAATATGCAACCATTCTAGATTCATCGTTACGTAAGTACCAATAATATGGAGAACTTGAATCGTTTTTTTTCTAACTTTATCAATAACAATTTTTTAAGTAATTTTTAGGAATGATTCTTCCTAGCTCATAGTACCAATATTTTTTTATGCATTTGTTCCCAATAAAAAATCAGAACTTTCTGTCTGATAGTGAAACAAGTTTTCTAATACATCACCATCATTAAACCATACACCATGGAAATTACGTATTATGGTGTAATTTGGAGCAAAAAATCTTTAACAGAAGCTCCCATTAATTTGAAGCCTTTGTCAAATACTTCGTAACCTAAAAGTTGGTTTTGTTTTTTCCGCCACCTATGTTATAAACTTTGTTCCAAAAGTCTTTATTTAATTTGTGTTCATAGTCTTCATGCAATAGTTTAGCAATTAATACTCCGCTATCGTGCTGTTTACCCACTCTAAAGGAGCATCGAATCTTGTGTGAAACATTAGTCCATCCTTCATGTTATCTTTTAACATGTTTGTGTGATACATAGCTGTTTGTCGAAGTATTAAAAATGAATCTATATTTGATTCAAGCATTAAATTCAGATCTAATTTTAGTTAATGAATATATATAAAGAGTTGGAATGAGTGGGTGCCGACGCGACCATAAGCGTTTGCTAAAGATCTATTTACCATATACTGCTTCTGTTGATATGTGAATTAGTTTTGGCTTGCTTGATGAATTTTTCACGGCTTGAATTAAATTTTTAACACCTATTTCATTGCAGTTGATAGCAGCTTTAATATTCTTATCTGAATGTGGAGGTATAATAGCAGCCATGTTTATAAATATAATTAGTATTGTTAGTTGAATTCTTCAATAGCTTTTGAGCTATTCATATCTCCTAATATATATATTCTACTTTTTATATTACCTTTTATTTTATTTAAAAGTTTTTGAAGCTTAATTACTTTTATTTGGATCTAACTAAAAGCTTTATTGATGTTATTTCAGGTAGAGTAAAGCTCTTTTAAAACAACTAAACCCTATATTTCCAGTGGATCCAGTAATGCTAACAATCATGTAAGTAAGCACTGTACTTATAATTTTTTAAAATATAGTGATTTAAAAAGAAGCAAAATATTTTTCCAATGTTTTATTGAACAAGGCATATTACAAATTGACTAGTTTGTCAAATAATTTATATATTTTTTTGCTCAACACTGACAGTGCTAAAAATATGACTATATTAGTAGCTGTAGTTGAAATGAGATCCAACTTACAGGAGGTAATTATTATGAAGAATGAACTCAGAGAAAGAAATTATTATATGGATTAAGAGATAGCTTGTTTGATAACATCTTCTTCCCATATGAACACAAAGAGAACAACATGATGAAGACCGATGTAAAAGAAACGAAACGACTATGAACTTCAAGTAGAAGTACCTGGAGTTAATAAAGAGAATATCTCTATCGATTATGAAAATGGCTATGTCACTATAGCTGCTAAGACTAATAAATCTAAAGATGAAAAAAGATAAAAGAAGGCAACTATATTAGACATTGAGCGTTATAGTGGATCCTATTCCCAGAAGCTACTATGTAGGCGATGTTGATAGAGAAAGCATCAAAGCTAAACTTGATAATGGCGTATTGTCTATCATTGTTCCAAAAGCTAAAGCTGAAGAACAAAAAAAGCAATTGCTATTGAGTAACTCATAAATAATAAATAAAAATGGACTATCGTAGAACTAGTTATTCTAGTTTGGACGATAGTCCTTTTTTGTATGATAAAGATTAAGAGTAATAATAGTTGCCTTTAACTTCAAAGTTATAAAATATAAACTTTATGCACTTAAGTGCAAAAACTTTTGATTTTTAGATTTTTTTTGCATTTGAATGAAAAAATAATAAGTATGTTTTAATGCTATAAATTCATAAATAATACAATTGTATTATTAATAAATTTTAGTATTTGAGCAAAATTTTAAATTTATTGAGTTTTTTAAAAAAATGATATTATGAAATTATAGATGTGGAGGAATTTTTATGAAATTTGTATCGTTATTACTATTGTCTAGTTCGTTAGTTAGTTCTCAGTTTATTGCTACTGAAAAGAGTCTAGTTTAAAAGAAAAATTGCATATTAATATTGGGTGAAATATATGAATAATAAAAAGAAAAATTATATTAATAACATTATCAGCAATAAATTTAATTTTGATATTTATTCCAATGTTTGTATCAGTTAAGCCTGTTACCACCTGATGTTCCAACTGTATACGTTTATACATCTTTATTTAATTTATCTTTTAATAGCTTTTTCTGGCTTTTTAATAGTCAAAACTTTAATATTTATTACCTACTTATTGTTATTCTGTTTTTGATAATATATATATCTTTTGCACTAAGCCTTCTTTTCAGTATATTTCTGTTTAAAAAAAAATTAATATTAGGAATTACAATTACTTCAGTTATTGAAATTGCTGCATGGTTGGTTTTACGATAAAAGTATCAAGAAATCTTCTTGGACTTATTCCGTTAACTTTTGACAACAATAGTCCTTGTTTTGAGCATAGTATTTATGAACAAAAAATCTAAAGAAAAGAAAGCTATTTGCTAGTAATAAAGAAGCAATTTACGTATTAAATTTGATATTATTGTTTTTTCATTATTATATATGGGCAAATATATGTGTAAAACGAAAAATAGTTCTTGCCAAAAATTGCTCTATATAGTATATAATCTTAAAGCATGTTTTCTCGTCACTCATCTGTGGCGGAGAGAAAGGAGAGTTTATATGAAAAAGGCATCCATCCAGAATATCACCGCTGCAAAGTTACTTGTGTTACCTGCGGTAATGAATTTGAAACAGGCTCTGTACTTAAGGAAATCAGAGTTGATACATGTTCAAAATGCCATTCCTTCTATACCGGTAAACAAGGCTTCACCACAACTGATGGTAGAGTTGACCGCTTCATGAAGAAATACGGTTTAAAGAAATAAGTCGCTAAGGCGGCTTTTTTCGTTTAAAGAGATAACAAAATGGCTAACAAATGTTTTTATATTACAACACCTATTTATTATGCCAGTGCTAACCTTCATATTGGACACGCTTATTGTACTGTTATGACAGATATCATCGCCCGTTATAAAAAGAGAACGTGGTTATGATGTATGGTTTTTAACTGGTGCTGATGAACATGGAAAAAAATTGCACGTAATGCTGAAAAAGCTGGAATGCAACCACAAGAGTTTGTTGATAAAATTGCAGCTAACTTCCATGAAAACTGGTCTAGACTTAAAATTTCTAATAACGATTTTATTAGAACAACAGATCAAAGACATGTTGAAACTGTACAAAAGCTTTTTACCATGCTTCTTGAAAAAGGAGATATTTATTTAGGTAAATATAAAGGTTGGTATTTACTCCATGTGAATCTTTCTGGACTGAAATGCAAGTTGGTGAAGACCACGTTTGTCCGGATTGTGGTCGCCCAGTTCATGAAGAATCTGAAGATGCATATTTCTTAAACGTTAAGAAATATATTCCACAACTTTTTAAAATTTTTGAAGAACATCCAGAGTTTGTTCCTGGTGGAAAACTCAATGAAATGATTAACACATTCATTAAGCCAGGCTTGGATGATTTATGTATTACACGTACTAGCTTTACATGGGGAATTCCTGTTAGAGAAAATCCAAAACATGTCGTTTATGTTTGGATTGACGCTTTATTAAACTACGTATCAGCTTTGGGTTATTTATCTAATGATGATAGCAAGTTTAATAAATATTGGAGCGAAGGAACAGAAATTGTTCAATTTGCTGGACGTGAGATCAATAGATTCCCACACAATCTATTGGCCAATATTATTATTTGCTTTAGGATTAAGAACACCTGATGTCGTTTATATCCATGGATTGTTATTAACAAGAAGTGGAGTAAAACTTTCTAAATCTTTAGGAAATGCCCTTCACCACTTCCACTTATCGATAGATATGGCTTGGATACTTTACGTTTCTATATGGCAAGAGAAGTTAAACTTGGTGATGATGGAACATTTACTCCAAACCAATTTGTTGAAAGAACTAACATGGACTTAGTCAATAACTATGGTAACTTGATAAATAGAACAGTTTCTATGATTGCTAAGTACTATGGTGGAAAAAATTCCTTCATATGCTGAACCAATTATGGATACAACAAAAGAACTTTATGCCGATATTGAAAAAGGTATAGCAGATTACGAAAAAGGCATTTGACTCTTTATGAAGTTACTAATGCTGCTCGTATTGCTATTGAAATGCTCGATAAAGGCAACAAGTATATCGAAGTTCAAGCTCCATGGGCTTTAAGCAAAGGTGGAGAAACAGAAAAGCTTGCTGAAACTATGTATGTTTTAGCAGAAATAATTAGAGTTGGTAGTATTATGTTAAGACCAATTTTAGTTGAAAAGGCTGATGTAACTTTTTAGGCATGTTAGGTTTACCAGAAGAATTAACAAAATATGATTCTATCCATAACCACACAAGCTTAGGTGGCCTTGAAAAACTAAAAAAGGTGAACTTTTTATTCCCAAGACTTGATAAAGAAGCTGAAGTTGATTATCTTTCTAAGTTAATTGACGGTGAATAATTGAAAATATGGCGCCAAGTTTTCTCTTAGCGCTTTTTGATTGTAAATTACTGTAAATAAATTGGATAGAAGACCTTAAAAACGCACATAAATTTAAAATAGTTGAATTTAGTCGATTTTTGATGTTTGTTTAAAATTCATTATTTGTTACAATTTAACGTGTTAAAGGCAAAATTGTCTTCATTCTGCATTTTAGGGAGGAAAAGACTAAGCAGATAGTCGAAAAACAATGAAGAAAGGAATGTTAGCTCTTCTTATCACACCAATGGTTTTATTATCATTAGTAGGATGTGGTGGTCAAAAGGAGATTCAACAAGTAGTAGCACAAGCTCAAGTCCAGTTAGTAGCAGTGTTAGCACACCAGTAAGTAGTAGTACTTCTGTCGCTGCAGTTGAAATGGGTGAAAGGTGATGCTCTTAAAGCTGCTGTTGGAACAAAAAAGTCTCAGTTTCAGGAAGAGTATTAGCAGTTACACAACAACACTTAGTTATCGGTGATACAACAGGTATCATGTTAGCTTATTTAGGTGCTGATTATTCAATTACAAATTCAGTTGATGATCGTTAAAATTGAAGGCGTTTTAACATCTTTTAACAATCCAATCAATTCGACAGTACTTGCACTATTGAAACTTTAACAACTGATGCTCCAGTTGTCGATAAACAGTTACTCCATGGGGGCGTTACAGTAGAATAAGTTTGTTGCTGATGGCACTGGCTATGGTTCCTTAGTTTCTATTACTGGTGTAGTTACAGTCACTTCAACAGGTTATTATAATCTTACACTTGTTGAACATCTAACGTTATTTCATTAGCCTATCTTCATAGTTCTCTTGCTGAAAAGATTACTTCTGGTTCAACATATACAATTACCGGCTATGCTATCAACACTTCAGGTAAAAACAACAACTTATGTAAATATTTATACAACTGATGTCGTTGAAGCTACACCAGTAGATCCAGGTGAAGATAAAGTTCTTACAGTTAGTGAAGCTTTAGCTGCTGGTGCAAAATGCTTCAGTTAGAGTTGAATGCAAAGGTTTGTTTATGTCTCTTCTAAATCTTTTCTTAATAGGTGATTCAACAGGTAAGATGTTTGTTTGGTTAAATAAAGCTCCATCTGTTTCAGTGGTGATCACGTTCAAAAGTTTCTGGCGTTTTAGCTGAAAGATATGGAAACTTACAATTTGGTGATAAAGCAACATATGAAATAGTTACAGGCGAAGCACCAGATGTTGGTGAAGATATGCAGTTGTTGCTTGGGATGCAGCTAAAGTTGATGAATTTGTCGCTAAAGCTGAAAAAGAAAGAGGCCTTGGTTACCATGTTTCACTTACAGGTAAATTAGATATAACCCAATCTGGAACAAATACAAATTACAACTTATCATTAGAAGCAAGAAAACAAAATTTTATGAACTATATGCCAGCTGATATCGCTGCAAATTTTTGAAACAAATAAGAATTATACAGTCACTGGTTATGTTACAGATGTCTCTGTTAGCTCAGTTACAAACTACCTCAATATCTTAGTTGAAAGCGGTGAAGAAGTTGCTTATTCAGCAGTTGAATCAATTAGTATTGCTGAAGATAGTAAGACTCTTGTTGTTGGTTCTTCTGCAGTTATCGAAGCTAAAGTTCTTCCTGTTATGGCTGATTGTTCTGTTACTTGGGAATCATTAAATCCAGATATTGTTTCAGTTGAAGATGGTGTTGTTAAAGCTATTAAAAGCTAATACAGCTACAGTTAAAAAGCAACATCAGTTGGTTTAACGCGCATCAGTAACTGTTTCTGACACAATTGAAATTACAGTTAGCGATGCATTAGCTACACAATCTGAAACATATACATGGGTCACTTCAGATCCTAAATTAGAAGCTAAAGAAGATGGTGTTTATGCTATTGGCATGGATCACTTCGAGCTTTTATGGTTGCCTTCAACAACAGCAACAAATATTGCTACTGCTGAAATGAGACTTTATAAGAACGCAACATTGAAGATTTCTTCTAAAGCAGGTGAAAAAGATTGCTAAGATTGTTATTCATACAACAGGTGCTGCTCAATACACAGTTTCTTGTGTTGCATCAGGTGTAGCATTAGATGGTTCTAAAATCAGTACTATCGTTGAAGATATGGATAAATCAGCTAAAACATTAACTTACGATGTCGCTGGTGCTGGTTATGCATCATCTGTTTTCAATCAAGACTGCTAATGGTCAAATTAGAATTAGTTCTATCGAAGTTTTCTACGCTTAATTAATAAATATATAATATATGTCCCCATCTTTTGATGGGGATTTTTGTTTGGTTATATTTTGAATTAAAATGTCCCGAATAATATATAAAATTCGGGACAAATTGTTATATGGTTTTTGAATATTAAAGTTATTAGTTTAATGTGACATTCATATATTATAAAGAAATTTAAATATGTAAAATAAAAGCTTTATTATCTATTATAAATTCAATATATTGTTATTTTTGTGCAAAATTTGATATATTTTTAGTGTTAGGTATGCGTACCTAATAAGCAGGGGAAACAATGGATATTAGTTTGACTTTCTTAAATTCTATCGTATGTTATGTTTTTATTAAAGATCATTCAATGACCACTTTTTTAACCTCTAAATTAATTTTGATGAATTTTTAACAGCACTTCATGTGCTGTTTTTATTTATCTAGAAAACGCAAATCAGGTATATAAGGAGAAATAGAGCTTGCCTGAGGCTCGAAAAATTAAATGAAAGCAAGAAAATTATTAGTCGCTTTACTTACACCAGTTTTAGCTTTAACTGTCGCTTCTTGTGGTGGCAAAGGTGATTCTACAACATCAAGTTCACAAGCACCAGCTACGTCAAGTAATGCTAATCCAGCTTCAAGTACTACTTCAATAACAAATAATGTTGAAACAATTACAATCAGTGCTGCACTCTGCCTCAACTGCTGGAACTAAAGTTACAGTTGATGCAAGGGTTTTAGCAGTTACAACTCAACACCTTTTACTTGGTGATTCAACAGGCAAAATTGTTGTTTTCTTAGGGAAATAGATCTGGTAATACTAATAAAGTTGGTGATCACCTTCAAGTTACAGGTGCTCTTGAAGATCGAAACGGTATTAACTGTCAATTTGGAACCACAGCTACTATTAAAACATTGACAACAGCTGCTCCAGAAGTTAGTGAAACAGTAGTTGAATGACAGCTACAGAAGTTGATGTTTCTTTTGCTGGATAAAACAAACTTATGGAGCATATATCACCGTAAGTGGTAGCTTAGCTATTTCAGGTAACTATTACAACTTAACAGTTGAAGGGGCTTCTAAAGGTGTTGTTTTCTTTGGCTTATTTAAATAGTTCACTTAGATCTAAAAGTTTCTAGTGGAAAGAGCTATAAGATTACTGGTTATGCAGTGTATTTATCAGGAGGTAAATTTGTTAATGTTTTCACAACAGCTGTTGAAGAAATTACTTCTGGTGGTGATACTGGTGGCGATACTGGCGGTAATGTTGAAACCCAGTTGAAGGAACAAAAAAGAAACATTTACATGGGCAGCTGACACTGAAAAACTTGATAGCAATGTTTTAACATTCAGTTCAGATAATCCTTTAACTTCACACTCGATAAAAGCAGGCCTAATACAGATACAGTTAATAAATATAAAGAACTTAGATTCTATGCAGGTGCTACTTTAACAATTGCTGGTAAAGCAGGACAATCAATAAAGAGTGTTGTCTTTAATACAGCTTTTGCTGATAAACGGCATCATGCGCTCCATCTGCTGCTACAACAAAAAAGACGGTGCTGCAGATGTATCTAAAGTTAAAGAAACAGTTGATACAACAAATTTAGTTGTCTCTTATACATTTGTTGATCTTGGTGGTGTCACTTCTGTTACATTCACAGCTTCTAATCAACTTAGAATTAGCTCTATTGTCATTACATACGGCGAATAATTAATAATAAAGTTTATCTTTGAACAAAAAAAGGCGTAACTACATATTGTGGTCATTTTTTTTAAATATTTTAATTTGTAAATGCATTGTAAAAACTTTATTGATTAGAGTGCTAAGTAACCGATTACAAATTAAATATTATAAATTTATTCAAAATTTATCTAAATTTTGTTCACATTTTGTTGCTAAATTTGCCTTCTTTGATATTATTTTAATAAGGAAGATATTAAATTTTTCCACTGCATATATATCGGAGGGAAAATGAGTTCTGATACTATATCTATTCTAAATCCAATCGTAAAGTCATGTGATTTGGAAAATAGTATTTTTAGTCTCACTTTTTTCAGCCAATAATTATATGCATTTTAATAGAAAGGCTGTTTTATCAGCTTTATTGATCGGATAATGTAAGGCGGCTTTTTGCCGTCTTTTTTCATTATTTTGTTCAAATCAGGTAATTTAAAAGGAGAAAAAAAAGGAGCTTACCTGAGGCTCTAACGCAAATGAACAAGAACAAAAAGTTATTAGTTTTATTGCTTGCACCTGTTTTAGCACTTAGCTTAGCTGCATGTAACAACAATAACAACACAAGTAGTACAACAAGCAGTAGTACATCTACAAGTTCTAGTACTAACACAAGTAGTACAACCACCCCATCTTCTACAACAACAATCAGCTCTAGTACAAGCACATCAACAACTACTCCAGATTCTTCAAGTAGCAGTTCTACAACACAAGGTAATTTATTAGAAAAATTACAGGCACAGCTGATGAAAGATATGCCACATATAAAAGCAGTTAATGGTGCTGTTGCAACAGCTTGGCAGAATTAGTCGCTGTTAAACATTCACACCAAACAACAATAACTCTATTTTATGGATGGAACACATGCTATTAAAGCTATCAATGTTAACGATTATAGTGTTGTTCAACAATTAGAAGTTGGTAAAGTTTATAAAGTTGTCGGCGTTTATGATCAAGCAAAGAATAGACTTAATGGTAAAACCAAGCTGTCACATCTGAATTAGTCGAAGGTGGCGAAATATATTTCCAATAATCAAAAGTTAACATCAAGTCCGTTGTCTATAACGTTGATACCTTAACGTTTTAAATGCTGCTGATATTGAACAACTTTACAACTCCAGATACATTTCAGACGTTCCAGATGTTCCAACCAAACATAAAGGTACAATTAAAAGCTGCAACACAAGACGGTTTAACAGTTGGTTCTGTCAGTGCTGAAAAAGACACTTCACATATACAGTCGAAGGTGACAAAGTCACAGTTGGTGGAACTGATGAACTCATCGCTTATGTTAAAGCTGATGAAGCTACTGGTGTTACAGCTGGTAACTATATCGGTGTTAAAATTACAGCTCCAGCAGATTTAGATGCTTTTTAAATCCAATTGTTGTCTTTCTTTAATTCACAACAATTAACATGGACTGATATTGCATCAGAAGGCTCTGCTGAACTTAAATTTGAAGTCACAAGTATTACAAGTACATATACAATTTCTGTTTATTGGGAAGGTTCATTAGAAAAAGCTGCTCAAGTTTTCACAGTTGAATTTGCTACAGGAACAGTTTTTACAAGAAAAAGAAATTACAAATTGTCGATTCTACAATTAGTGAACTCTTAAAGAAAGACGGCTCCAAAATGTGGACAGATAGAGAACAACTTTATAGAGTTGAAGAAGTCGTTTCAGAAATTACAAATACTACAATGGGTAATGGTAAAGTAATGGATCCAGCCACAGGTGAAGAAATTACTTTATATGGACTTTGTGATTCTGTTGAAGTATTTGATAATGCAACATTAAAATTCTCAAATAAGCAAGACATTCTCTTCTTTTAAACCTTGTTAAGGGTGACAAAGTTACACTTGTTGTTCAATATTTAGTTTATGGTTATTCAGCACCATATACTACCAAGAAGTTCAAGGCTATCTTGAAGAAAAAGTTGCTGGTGTTAATGATGTTAAATATACAGTTGCTGTCACAGCTGATGCTGAAAAAGGTACAGTTGAATTAGACAAGACTCAAGTTGCTTTAGGCGAAACAGCCGTTGCTACTGTTACAGCTAAAGAAGGCTGGGCAGCTGCTAAAGTTGAATTCAATGGTGTCAAATTAACACCAAATGCTGAAGGTAAATACGAATTTACTGGTGCTATTTACACAAATAGCTTAGTTGTTGAATTTGCAGAAGATCTCCAATACGACATTACAATCAACACTCCAGAAAATGGTACAGCTGAACTTAGTGCTACAAAAAGCTAAGATTGGTACTGAAATCACTATTACAGTTTCACCAGCTGAAGGTTATAAAGTTGACTATGTAAAAGTTAACGGAGAAAGGATTAGAGCAGTTGATGGAGCATATAAATTTAGACTTAATGGAACAACAAGTGTTGAAGTTGCATTCATGGATGCTAATACATTAAGAAGTTCAGTATATGTTATTTGTGCTGATAAGTATTCAAATGTCAGTGGACCATTCCCATCATCTATCTCAAGTCTCTTAAAGAGTGGCGAGGATATTATTTACAAGTCATTTTCTGCAACAGGTTCTGTCGTTTATAAATCTGGCGATGCATTGAAGTTTGGTTCTGGTAGTAAGCCAAATACAACATTTGTAATTAATCTTTCTCAAAAAGTTACATCTATTATAATTGTGCAACTGCTTGGAAAGGTAGCACATCAACATTAACAATTGATGGCTCAGTTGAATCTTCAGTTACAACATCTCAAGGAACTGGTGATTCTTCAGGATATGCTGATTACACATTCACATTTGCTGAAGGTGTTGATACAATTACAGTTAGTGCAGCAGGAAGATATTTGATCTCTGGCCTTACGTTCCTCTACGCTTAATCATCAAGCTAATAAATGTACATCATCCCCTGTGTTTTAGCACAGGGGATTATTGTTCTATAAGGAGTTTCAAATAAAAATGAAAAGTAAGATTAAAGTAGTTTCTATTTTAGCATTATTAACTATAGGTTTAGTTTCATGTGGAAAAAGTAATGAACCTATTAGCTCTTCTAGTAGTTCTTCTATAATTAGTTCTACCACTATATACTGTGGTAATGTTTCTACTTCTTCTTCAAGTAGTGAAGTAATCTTTTCATCTACATCAATTAGTTCTTCTAGTGAAAAATTTATCTTCTTCCACTGGTGAAAACTTACTAGATTATATTACTGGTACACCAGAGACACGTAGAGAAGCATATATGGCAACAGAAGATATGTATATGAATACTTTCTGGGGGCGTATTTGAAAAAAAATAGAATCTTTTATGGATACAGTTATAATTTATATTTTATGGATGGCTCTATCGGATACAGAGTTAAAAATGTAAAAAGATCCTAATGTGGTATCTTCTTTAGAAATTGGTAAAGTTTATGAAGTAACTGGTGATGTTGATACTTCTGTCTCTAGTAATCCAAGTACTAGTGGAAAAGAAAATGATGTTATTTTTTAGACTTGTTGAAAAATGGTGAATCTAAGATACAAAGTAAACCTATTAATTTAGGAAATACTAGTGTTACAAACCAGATCAATTCTCATTAACTTATTTCGATACAGGCGCCATAAAAACTGCAGGTGATAAACCAACTGTAACTGTTAATAATGTTGACTATATTTTAACTAGTAGTGGTGGTACAACAGAAGAAAGTTCTGTTTTCTCACTTTTAAGCTCTTTAACTGTCGGTCAAAACGTTAAATTAAAACAAGGCGTTTTGGACAAAGATGGTAAGATCAAAGTTATTAGTGTCACAGATATAGAAGTTGTTGAATAAAAATATGCCTAGTAAACTATGTTGTTATAGTATATTAGGCATTTTTATATAGAAAAACTATTCGTTTATAGGAGGTATAGTTTTTTTTTTTTCTTCGTTATAATCAACGTCGAGATTTTTCAATATATGCCCGTGCAAATATTGTTTAACTAATTCATTTGCATCTCCGTCAGCGTTTATAAAAGCTTGCATTGAGTATGGACCAAAGGCGTCTGTTTCATAATCATCTAAAGTTTTAATAAATAAAATTTCAGTATTTTCGCTTTTTTAAAAAGCTAATTTTTCTGAGAGTATTTGTCTACTTACTTCTTTAGTATAAGTGTTGATTATTTGGTTATCTAACACATCGTACATTTTAAACTTATCAGTATCTTCAATTGAATAGGCAATATCATTATTGTTTGTTAATGCACCGCAATTATCATATTATCTTATTTTCCTTTCGGAGTTTAGCGGTTCGAAAGGATTTTTTTTATACATTTTATAAGTAGTTTTTATTCTTTCATTTGAAGAACAACATAGTTCATAAGGAATAACATCGTATGCTTTTTGACATATCTTCTACTGTTAAATTTTTACCTACACTGACAATTTGTCCAACTTTAAATTCTTTTTTTGAAAACATTATCGTATGGTCCATCATGGTGTTTCCGACCTTTATTAAAAATATATTACCAGCCAGATATCCAATAGTATTTCTAGATCTCATAAACCCATTTTTATAGCCTATAGGTAATAAAATATATAGCCGTCATCTGAACTAGACTTGTTGTTCTGCAACCTATATTTTCATCTTTATGAACCTTTTTAACACTCCAAATAGGGAGCTAACAACTCTATTGCTGGTTCGGTTGTTATTATTTTGTTTTTATATAGTCCATATAAAACTTCCACCTACCCTTATTGCATTTGTGGGAAATCATCAGAGCAATCGTGTTGAACTTGATCCAGTGTGAACTATTAATTTTAAAAAAGAAGAGAATTTTATTAATTGTTCTTTAAATAATTGTTTTCTTTTTCTGTTAGTAGGATCAGAGTGGTGTGTATAAATTCCTTTTTAAGATTTAAGTGTCCTTTTTAATTATCTCTATTGCTTTATCTACTTCTATTTATTTTCTATACCATCTCTGTTTAAACCTGTATTTATATTTAAATGAATAGGTAAAATTTAAGTGCTTAGAGGCTAGTTCGTTTAACTTTTCTAAAGAGTGTATAGCTAAATTTAGTTTTAAATTCATGGCTAAACTTATATTCGTTAGTATTCTCTAATAACAATATTTGATTAAAAACCAAAGATTTTTCTAATCATCATAGCTTCTTCGATAGTAGCTACGAAAAAACGATGGAGAATTAAGATTAGAGAAAAGCTTAGCTTATTTCTGAAATTCCGTATCCATACATTATTTTAAGACAATAAAAGCTTTTTATTGTCTATGACTTTCTTTTATAAATTATAGTTATCAATTAAAAGTATTTTTATAGATATTAATATATGCTCTCACTGAAATCACCTTATATTAGTGTATGCATATATGCAAAAAAAAACCGTTAGAATTCTAACGGTTTGTAATAACTTAACAAAAGCGTGGTAGGCTTTATCTTCGTCTTCGCCTCGATTTTCGATTGTGAATGCTTCGCCTTCGTTTACGACTGTGGCCATAACATCCATAATGGATTTTTAAATCAGCCTTATCGTTTGAGGTTGAAGTTATCATTGTTATATTTGATTTGTAGAGATTGGCTTCTTCAACTAAATCAGCACCATGTTCAGAAGTTAGACCATTAGGATTGGTTATTTTTACTTCGAGTGTTCTCATTATAAGGCCTCCTTATTACACACATATATAAATTTTAATTTATATTAATTGTAAAATCAACGAAAATATAAGCGCTTAACTAATTATTTTTTTATAAAAATTAAATTAGCCGTGTAATCCACGGGGTTTGACGATCCATATCTTCGACGACAATATCGTATATTTCACCGAGCGATGCGCAGTATTCTAATACTTTCCAAGGTGTGTTTGTATGAAAGTGAATTTTAATTAATTCATCGTCACCGACGGCTTAATAAGCAATCACCTTCAATGTTTTTTGTGATATATTCACTTATTTCGTCTTCTGAAAGGTTTTCGCCTTCAATAAGCAATTGAGTATCGTATCTATATTCTGTCATAATTCTTTTTCCTCGTACTTTTATTTTAGCACGTATGGAATGTTTGATAAAGTAGGAAAAATTAAGGCTTTATTATAAGAATATCTTATGCACTTATAAATAAAATGTTATGAAATTTATTTTTATAATTTTTTAGTTTTAAAAACTGCAAAAAAGTAGAAAATGATACTAAAATCTACTATTTGCTATTTAAGGCTATATTTTAGTTTGTTATAATATAAACAATAAGGGTTAAATTTATGGATATATACTTTTAGTATATATTTTTAATAACTCTTGTTAGTAAAGGAACTTAATGCCACACGTAAAAAAAAGCGATCATCCCAGCTGCAGGTTTGGGAACCAGATTCCTACCAGCAACTAAATCGATGCCTAAAGAAATGCTTCCATCGTCGATACACCAACTATACAGTTTATCGTTGAAGAAGCTGTTAAATCAGGCGTCGAAGAAATTTTTATTATTACTAATTCAAACAAGCACATTATGGAAAACCATTTTGATGTTAATTACGAATTAGAGATGAGACTTAAAGAAGCAGGTAAAGACGATTTAGTTAGTGAAATTAGACAAGTTGCTAGTTTAGCTAACATTCACTACGTAAGACAAAAAAGAACCAAAAGGCTTAGGAAACGCTATATTATGTGCACGTACCTTCGTTGGAAACGAACCGTTTGCTATTTTTTATTAGGTGATGACTTAGTAGTAAACGAAGGAAAACCAGCTTTACTTCAATTAGTAGATGCATTTAATTTAAAAAAACACTTCTATTATTGGAGTTCAAAAGTTGAGCATAAAGACGTTTATAAGTATGGTATTGTTACTCCTTCAAGAGAAGTCAAAGAAGATAAAAGACTTTTCAAGATTGTTGACATGATTGAAAAACCAGCTGTTAACAAAGCACCAAGCGACTTTGCTGTTTTAGGAAGATACATCCTTACACCAGAGATATTCGATATATTAGAAAAACACCGAACCAGGTGTCAATGGTGAAATTCAATTAACTGATGCTATTAGAGAGCTAATGAATCACCAAGCAAATGTACGCTTGCGATTTTGCTGGCAACAAGATATGATGTCGGCGATAAATATGGGTATGTTAAAGCCACTATTGATTTTGCTTTAAAAAGAGAGCCGATACAGGCCAAAAAGTAAGAGATTATATCAAAGAGTTGGCTAAATTATACTCATAAACACTAGAGTTTGTTTGTTTTTGTTTTATAAATGAGTTTTGGGAGGAAACTATGGATAACACTAAGAAATCTTTTCTTTCGGTCGATGGTAACACTGCTGCTGCATTACTAGCTACAACTTCACAGAAGTTGCTGCCATTTACCCAATCACACCATCATCCCGATGGCTGAACTTGTCGATGTCTATGCATCACAAGGCAAGAAGAACGCCTTTGGCACAGAAGTCAAAGTTTGCGAACTTCAAAGTGAGGCTGGTGCCTACTCTGGTGCCGTTCACGGCGCATTACAAGGTGGCGCTCTTGCCACAACATACACCGCATCTCAAGGTTTACTCTTGATGATCCCAAACATTTATAAATGGGTCGGTGAATTACTTCCAGCAGTTGTACACGTCGCTGCTAGATCATTAGCTACAAGATCACTTTCAATTTTCGGTGATCACCAAGACGTTTATGCAGTCCGTCAAACTGGTGCTTGCATGCTTTGCTCACATTCTGTTCAAGAAATTGCAGATCTTGCACCAATGGCACATTTAGTTGCAATTGAAGCTTCTACCCCCTGTCATTCACTTCTTTGATGGTTTCAGAACATCACATGAAATTCAAAACGTTGAATTCCAATGGATGACGCTGAATGGAATAAACTTTCGATAGAGACGCAGTTGAACTTTCCGTAAGAAGGCTTTAAACCCACATGGACACGCTGTTACTAGAGGCGGTGCTGAAAACGACGATATTTATTTCCAAGGTCGTGAAGCTCAAAACCTCCACGAAGCACACATTGTTGATGTTGCATGTGAATATTTTGAAAAGTTAGCAAACTCACAGGTCGTCACTATGCTCCATTTACATACTATGGTGCACCAGATGCTGATAGAGTAATTATTGCTATGGGTTCTGTTACAGAAACAGCTATTGAAGTTGTTGATGAAATGAACGCTCATGGAGCTAAAGTTGGTCTTGTTAAAGTTCACCTTTATCGTCCATTCTCAAATAAACACCTCGTTGATGTCATTCCAGCTACAGTTAAGAAAGTCGCTGTCTTAGATAGAACTAAAGGAACCAGGTGCTAACGGCGAACCTTTATACCTCGATGTCGTTGCTGCCTTTTGCACAAGAAGGACGTAAATTTGATGTCGTCTTAGGTGGTCGTTATGGTCTTTCAAGTAAAGATACACAACCAAAGCACGTTAAAGCTGTCTATGACTTCTTAGATGCTGATAAGCACTGGGATTCATTCACAGTCGGTATTAACGATGATGTCACACACTTAAGTGTCCCAGTTGATGATAGCTTTAAAGTTAAGGCTGACTACACATCATGCTTATTCTATGGTTTAGGCTCTGATGGTACAGTTTCAGCTAACAAATCATCCATTAAGATCATCGGTGAGGCTACACACCAATATGCACCAGCTTACTTCGCTTATGACTCAAGAAAAGCTGGTGGTGTCACACGTTCACACCTTAAGATTTGGTCACAGCCCAATCCACTCAACATACTACATCGAAGATGCAGACTTCATCAGCTGCTCACTCGATAGCTATATCGTTAAGTTCGATATGTTAAAGAACTTAAAGAATGGTGGTACATTCTTATTCAATACTGATATGACCGATGAACAACTCATCGCCAGTATGCCAAACCGTATGAAGAAGCAATTAGCTGACAAGCACGCTAAAGTTCTATGTCATCGATGCTAACAAGATTGCTGCTGAAATCGGTATGGGACGTCATACAAAATACAACATTACAAGCTTCATTCTTCTATCTTAACCAAGGCATTATGCCATATGAAGAAGCTCAATCTTGGATGAAGAAATTCGCTGAAAAGAGCTATAAGAAGAAGGGTGACGATGTCGTTAAGATGAACTGGAACGCTATCGATGCCGGTGCTGAAGGCTTAAGAGAAGTTACAGTTGATCCAGCTTGGTCTGATCTCACAGTTAACACTGTTAAGAAATCTGATGAAGATGACTACTTCACAAACTACGTCGAAGTTATTGGTAGCTTAGACGGTTATGATTTACCAGTCAGTAAGTTCATGGAATACGAACTCTTAGATGGTACAATGAGAAACAACGTAACATTCAAAGAAGCTCGTTCTATTGCTGACCGTGTCCCACACTGGATTAAGGAAAACTGTATCCAATGTAACCAATGTGCATTTGTCTGTCCACACGCTACAATTAGACCATTTGCTCTTTCTGATGATGAAGTCAATATGCTTCCAGAAAACGAAAAGAAGATGTCTTACCATTAATGGGCGGTGCAAACTGCAAGGGACTCAAGTTCCGTATTCAAGTTAGCCCACGTAACTGTGTTGGTTGTGGTGTCTGTGTTACACAATGTCCAGGCAAGGCTGGAAAGAAAGCTCTTGTCATGGAAGAAGCTAAGACACAATTCGAACACGAAGAAGCTGCTAGAATCCTCTACAAAAGAAATTACTCCAAGAACAGACCTCTTCCCAACAACAATGGTCAAGGGTGCTGCTTTCTTACCAGCTTATCAAGAAGTTTCTGGCGCTTGTGCTGGTTGTGGTGAAACCCATATTATCGTTTGGTTTCACAATTATTTGGAAAAGATATGTTAGTTGCTAATGCAACTGGTTGTTCTTCAATTTATAACGGTTCAACCCCATTAACAGCATTCGTTACAGATAAGAATGGGAAGGTGTCGCTTGGGCTAACTCCTTATTCGAGGATAATGCTGAATTTGGTTTCGGTATGAGAGTTGCAACAGACTTCAAAACTTGATCAAATCGTCGGTATCATGACTGCAAATAGAAAGGCTGTGAACCAGAATTACAAGCTTTAATTGATGATTACATTGCTAACATTAAAGATAGAAAACCTCACATCCGTACAATCCTCAATCCATTAGTTGCTGCTATTGAAAAGTGCTAATGTGAAGGAATTAAGGCTGTCCTCGAACACAAAGCTGACTTACTCGATAAGTCTGTTTGGATCGTCGGTGGTGATGGTTGGTCCTACGATATTGGTTACGGCGGCTTAGATCACGTCTTAGCTAACGAAGAAGACGTTAACGTTATGGTTCTCGATACAGAAGTTTACTCCAACACTGGTGGTCAATCTTCTAAATCAAGCCAAACAGGTTCTATTGCTAAATTCACAGCTTCAGGTAAGAAGACTGCAAAGAAGAACTTAGCTCTTATGGCTATGGCTTATGGCCACGTCTATGTTGCTCAAGTCTCCTTAGGTGCAAACCCAATGGCAGCTCTCAAAGCCTTCAAAAGAAGCTGAAAGCTACAATGGTCCATCCTTAGTAATTTGCTATGCTCCATGCCAAGCTCATGGTATCAAAAGGGCGGATTACAAAATGCTCAAATCGTTGAAAAGAAGCAGTCGAATGTGGTTACTTCCCAATCTTCAGATTTGACCCAAGACTTGCTGCTGAAGGCAAGAACCCACTCACAATGGATTGCAAAGAACCTAACTTCGATAAGTTCAACGAATTCGTTATGCGTGAAACAAGATACTCACAACTTCCAAGAGTCAACCCAGAACATGCTGAAGAACTCTTACTCAAGTCCCGTAAGTATGCTGAAATGAGATATAGATCCATCTTAAAGATGGGTGACTAATTCTCACTTTAAATAATTAAATATAGACTGTTGAATAACCTATAGATTTAGGCTATGCAACAGTCTTTTTAATACTATAGTTTGTTTTATAAAAAGACGCCAAAATGATAATTAAAAGAGACTTGTATTTAAATAAATTGATCAGTAGAAAAAATAAATGGCTTAATAAAAGTGATTACAGGTATTAGACGATCTGGTAAATCATTTCTATTATTTAACTTATTTAAAAATTACTTAATAAATGAAGGCGTTAGAGAAGATCATATAATTGAATTGAATTTTGATGAATTTGATAATATTAAATACTGTGACCCTAATAATGCTTCTCCATATTTAAAAGGCAAAATTGTTGATGCTGATATGTATTATTTTTTATTAGATGAAATACAATTACTTAATTGCTTTGAATCTGTTTTAAATGGGTTGTTAAGATATAATAACGTAGATATATATGTAACTGGAAGTAATGCTAAGTTTTTATCTAAAGATGTTATTACTGAATTTAGAGGAAGAGGAGATCTAGTTCATGTCTATCCTCTTTCTTTTTAGCGAATTTTATGAAGCTAAAAATATAGACAAATATGATTCTTTAGATGAATATTTAACTTTTTTGGTGGAATACCACTTATTATTTCTATGAATACTCATGAATCAAAAAAATATCTTTTTTTAAAAAATTTATTTGTTGAAACATATATTAAAGATATTGTTGATAGAAATAATTTGTCTGAAACTGAAGAAATGCAAAAAACTTGTAAATATAATTGCTTCTTCTATATGTTCGTTAACAAATCCCAATAAAATTATCTAATTCTTTTTTAAGAGTATAAAAAGAATTAATATTTTCGGCACCTACAATTAATAAATATTTGGACTACTTAATAGATTCTTTTTTTAATTGAAAAAGCTATTAAATATAATGTTAAAGGAAAAAAGTATATTGACACACCGTGCAAATATTATTTTTCTGATTTAGAAATTAGAAACGCCTCTATAAACTTTCGTCAAAATGAAAAGACTCATTTAATGGAGAATTTGATTTATAACGAATTATTGATAAGATGATATAATGTTGATGTTGGTGAAGTTTCAATTGTAACAAGAAATAAAGAAAAAAAACAAGAAAAAAAAATTTAGAAGTTGATTTTGTTTGTAATTTAGCTGATAAAAGAATATATGTTCAATCAGCATATTCTTTAAATAGCGAAGAAAAATATATAGAAGAATCTCGTTCACTTATTAATATTCAGATAATTTTAAAAAGATAATAATTACATACGATTCAACTCGTACACATTACACTGAAGATGGAATTTTAATTGTTAATATCTTTGATTTCCTATTAAATAAAAATTTTTTAGATTATTAAAAATAACGTATTTATTATTATGTATTACTAATAATAACTTATGTAGTAATATGAAAAAAGAATGTGGTAATTTAATTGATTATGTGAAAGATTATTCTAATAAAGACTTTTTGTGATAAAGAATTTTCTTTAGAAGACGCTGTAGTGTTTTGCTTCTTTAGCGTATTTATATTTTGAAAGAATAAATAAAAACATCAATATTTATTAAAGACATATTAGAATATATTGATTTAATTAATAAAGGTGCTATAGAACAAAAGAGAAATCCAAGATTAATCAGATATATTTCTAAGTCAAAAGATTTAAGAATATAAAAGTGTGCTATGGAAAAGGAAAAAGAAAATAGAAAAGACAATTTTCAATTTGGTGCAGTTACTTTTTGTCTTCCTAACAAATTAAACATCATTGCTTTTCGTGGTACGTCTTTAGATATTTCAGGCTGGATAGAAAATTTGAATATGAGCGTTGATAATAAAACTAGATGTCAAATGCTTGGAGCTGAATATGTTAAAAAGGTAATGAAAAAAATAGATGGCAACTTTATTATTTTAGGACACTCTAAAGGTGGAAATACTTCAATATATGCTAGTATGAATCAAAGTAGATACTTTTAAAGATAGAATAATAAAAGTATATGATTTAGATGGACCTGATTTAAAGATAATGTTTATAAATTGAAGAAGTTTAAAGCATAGAAGAAAAAAAGTTACACGTGTTGTCATTAAAAGATGATATTGTTGGATGTTTATTAAATACTTATCAACATTATTTGGTGATCGATTGCTTCCTTTTTTTTCGTTTATGGCTCACGACTTATATAATTGGAAATTTGAAAGTGGAAAACTAAAGATTGTCGACAGCGTTAATAGTAAAACACAAAGAAGAAACAAAAGAATAAATAATTGGATAAGTTCTTTGTCTAAAAGCGAAAAAGTAGAGCTAATTCAATTTATAAATGATGTAACTTTAAGTAATAACGAAAATACATTTAAAGAAATTCTAGTTAATCCATTAGAGTTTATTAGAGTTTTAAACTATATTAAAAAAAATCATGAAAGTTATGAGAAAAGAATGAAATATAAAGAAATTGTTAAGAACCTTATAAATGACAATAAACACCAATAAATTTATATGTATGTTTTATATTAATATCATAGTATAATTAATTGAAATAGGAGATAGAGTACTATGAAAAACTTCTTTACTAAATTTAAGTCTGTAATAGTAGATTTTGGCAAAGGCATATGTATTGGTATAGCTGCTATTGTTCCTGGTGTTTCAGGTGGAACATTAGCTGTCTTATTAAAAGTATATGACAAAATGATTGAAGCTATTGGTAATATATTTAAACACTTCAAAAAATCATTTAAAACTCTTTTGCCAATAGGCTTAGGTGTTTTATTCGGTATATTGGCATTAGTGTTCCCTTTTAAAATATGCTAAACAATATGTTCCACTTCCACTAGTTTCTTTTGTTCGTAGGATTTATTATTGGTGGACTTCCTGGTTTATTTGATAAGGTTAATAGAAAACCAAATGTCAGTGGTTGTATATCAGCTTTAATCGCTTTAGCTATTGTTATAGGAATATGTTTCATTCCAACAGGCGGTAACTTTGATATTGCTAATATGAATTGGACAGGTTACTTACTATTCTTTTGTCGTTGGCGTTGTTGGCTCTTGTGCTTTAGTTGTTCCAGGTATTTCTGGATCTATGTTGCTTCTCATTTTAGGATTTGGGATCCACTATTGAAGTTGCTTCACAACTTATGAAATTTACTAATGTTGGTTCTAATTTATTAATTTTAGATTGTTTGCCTTAGGATGTTTAGTTGGCTTTATTATTATTTCTAAGATTATGTCAATCTTATTAAAGAAGTTTGAATATCAAACATTCATGGAATTATTGCCTTTTATCGTTGGTTCAATATTTAGTATTTATTACACTTTAGATAATCCAATTACTGATATTATGCCTTTATATGCACATATTATTGCTTCCAGTCATCGTTTTAATTATTGGCTTAGCTTTCTCATTATCTTTGACTTTATATAGTATTAAAAAGAGTAAATTAGAACTCACTGTTGAACCAGTAGGTAACGATAATGAATAATAATGTCACTGAGTGGGCATTAACTTTTTACACAATAATGATTTTTAAACCGAATTATGTTTTTTTTCCAAAATTGGGAAAGGTGGTTTTGTATTTTGGATAATAGTTTTGATATATAGCTTTTTATTTTTTTTTAAAAAGAAAGATAAAAATTAACACTTTTAACATTAGGTTATTTTATAAGTCTAGGTATAGCTTTTGTTTTGGTAGATTACGTTATAAAGCCTATAGTTAAGGAGAGTAGACCTTTGTTAGATATCCAGAAATATTAACTTTTTTGAAAAATATAATTATAAAACTCCTAGTGATTATTCTTTTTAGCTGTTTTTTTTAGCGTTGAGTTATTTGATGTTTATAGATAAAAAGAGTTTATTTATAACAATTCCATTATCTATATTAATTTCTTTTTCTCGTATATATATTGGAGCTCACTATATAGGTGATGTCTTAGTAGGTATGTCTATAGGATTAGCTATAGGAATATGTTTTTTACTTTGCTTTAAAATTAATAATAGATAAAATATATAAGGATAAGGAAGTAGTACAATGAGATTAGACAAGTTTTTATCAGATTTAAATTTTGGATCACGTAAACGTGTGAAAAAAAACTAATTAAGGCTGGACATGTTAAAGTTAACGATGAAGTGATAACGGATTCTTCTTTTGATTTTGACGAAAATAATGAAGTTGTTAAATACGATGATGAAGTATTAGAGTATTCACCATTTGTTTATTTAGCTTTAAACAAACCTAAGGATTATATTTCTTCAACAATTGATGAACTTTATCCATCTATAGTAAATTTAGTAGATCCTATGTATGCTAAAAAGAGTAAGAATCGTTGGAAGGCTTGATGCTGATACAACTGGTATTATTCTTTTGACAGATGATGGAAGACTTAATAATAGACTTACTCATCCTAACAGATCAATTTCAAAAATATATAGAGTAACATTAAATCATGATATTCCAGAAAAACTCATTGAAGAATTTTAAAAGGTGTAGATATTGGCAAAGGTGAAATAACTCGTCCTGCTGAATTAAAAATAGTTGCATCTAACGTGGCTGAAGTTACTCTAAAAGAAGGAAAATATCGAAATAAAAGAATGTTTGATCGCTTCGATTTAGATGTAATTGAGTTAGATAGATTACTATTTGGACCTATTTCTTATGAAGGATTAGAAGTAGGTGAATCACGTAAATTGACACACGAAGAAGTTGAAAAATTAATGGAACTGACTGGATTAGATAAGGAGAGATTATAGTATGTTCGAAGTAAGCAAAGACAAGTCACTTGTAAATGTAGCTAATTCAATTTTAAAACATTTTTGATATTAAAACTTTTCATACAACTTATGAAAAATTAGATGAAGTATTAGCTAAAAATAAAGGAAAGACGATAGTTTTAACGTTACTTGATGGTTTAGGCGATACCATACTTAAAGAACATGCTGAAGAATCTAAATTTATTTTTAAAAAATAAGTTTGATACTATTACTTCTGTCTTTCCACCAACTAAGCAACTACAAGTGTTTTAACAGGTAAATATCCATGTGAAACTGGTTGGCTTGGTTGGCGTGGATATTTTATGGATCAAGATGCTATAGTCGATATGTTTAACTCTAACATAACTGCGACAAGTACAGTTCTTACACCTACAACTTGGGAAAGATATCCAGTTAAACACTTAAAAGATTATATTAATGAAAAATATAATGAAGAATGTGCAGTTAATTTGATGGGACATACTATGTTCGAACATGGTAAATACGATGCTAAAGTTTTCTTTAGCAAAGTTGATGATGCTATAAACACGGATATAAATATATATACGCTTATTATCCTGACCCAGATGCAACTTTACATGGATGTGGAAACTATTCAAAAGAAACGAGTAATACTATAAAATCTATAAATGATAATTTAGAACAACTCGTTAAAAATAATCCTGATGTACTTTTTATTTCTATTGCAGACCATGGTCATATAGATATAAAGTTATGTTCTTTAGATGAGCATAGTGATTTATACGACACATTAGCTACTCCGTATTTCTGTGAAGCAAGAGCTGGAATGATTAATATTAAAAAAGGTAGAGAAAAAGAGTTTGAAAAATTATTTGATAAATATTATAAAGAACACTTTGAACTTTATAGCAAAAAGAAATTGTTGAAAAGCAAATTTTTGGATATTCAACTAACTACTGTCATGATTACGATAAAATATTAGGCGATTATCTTATGGTTTCAAAAAAAGATGAATATACATTATTCTTTTGAAAATTATGACTCGAGTGGTATGCTTTCTACCCATGCTGGTGGAACTGAAAGAAGGCTTAATAAATATAAGCGTTTATAATAATTTATAAAGATATAAAAAGGCTATTACTGTGTAATTATTCACACAGCAATAGCTATTTTATTTATCATTAAATTCGAATGTTAAAAAGAAAGTCTTTTACTAAAAAATGAGCGAGTTTACATTCAAATACACCTAAAAAATGATGGAGTTTTTAATTTGTTGCCTAATTTTTATTAAAAAGAATAGAAAAATTTATATTATAAATCAAATGTTTTTAATATGTTTAACTATTTAAAAACACATTGCAAACACGTTATATAAGTAATAAAATTTTTGTGGAATTTTGAAGGATATATATATTTATATGGAAACATCAGAATTTTTTGGGAAAGAAAAGATTAGTAAGATATTATTAAAATTAGCTCCTCCTGTCATGCTAGCTCAACTGATTCAAGCTTTATATAACATTGTGGATAGCTTATTTGTTGGAAAATATTCATATTCGGGTTAACAGCTTTATCAATTGTTTATCCAATACAATTATTAATGATAGCTTTTTAGCTGTCGGTACAGGTGTTGGAATTAATACGGTTATGGCTTCTAAACTAGGGGAAGGAAAGAAGAAAGAGGCTGATGCTTATGCTGGTGTAGGAAACACCACTAGCTATAGTTCTTTGGGCGTTATTTGCTTTAATTAGCTGGTTTGTTATGCCGGCTTTTTTGCCAAAAGAATGTCTACAAACTCTGAAGAAATAATAAATGATGTAGTAACATATGGAAGAATTGTTTGCTTATTTAGCTTTGGATTATTCTTAGAAAGTATATGGACTAAAGTTTTACAAGCAAATGGAAATATGAAAATTCCAATGATAGCCCAAATTGTTGGAGCTATTGTTAATATCGTTTTGGATCCTCTATTAATTTTTGGTTTAATAGGTCTTCCTAAGTTAGGTATTGCTGGAGCTGCCATTGCTACTGTTGTTGGTCAAGTTGTAGCAGCTGCAATAGTCTTAAAAAAGGGTTTTTAGAAAATCACCAGATATTAAATCATATCCACAAAGAATAGCTAAAAATATTTAAATTGGGTACTCAAATATATTAATGCTACAATCAGCTTATACTTTTATATATTTGGATTAAATATGATTTTATCTACGTTCTCTGATCAAGCAGTTACGGCGTTAGGTTTATATTATAAGTGGCAGACTTTTTTTCTTTTATCCCACTTGGTGCTATGCAAACATGTATCGTTCCAGTTATAAGTTATAACTATGCAGCTGGTAATATAGATCGGTGCAAAAAGACTTTGTTTAGTTCGGTTTACTTTGGATGGGCTTTAATGACTATAGGTATTATTTTTGTTTTTTAACTATTCCAGGTCCAATGTTAAGAGTATTTACTAAAGATGCTGAAGTAATAAGAATAGGAACACATGGTTTCCATATTATAGGCATTAGTTTTATACCTATGGTTACTTCAATAATATTCCCAGTTTTCTTCCAGGCTGTCGGTTCAAGTGTGAAAAAGTTCAATTTTAACAATTGTTAGAACATTAGTTTTATTTTGTACCGTTAGGTTATTTATTTTCATTATTAGGTCTTTATTATTTCTGGCTAACTTTCCCAGTTACTGAGACGTTAACAAGTGGAGTTGGATTTTTCTTCTATTATAGATTCTTAAATAAAGACTATGTTAAAAAATAAAACTAACAAAGAAGAGAAAAATGCTATTAAACCGGAAATAAAAAAGAATCAAAACCAGGTTTAATTATTACTATTGATAGACAACATGGCTCTTCAGGAAAACAAATTGGTAAGATAGTAGCAGAAAAGCTTAATATTCCGTTTTACTATAAAGAGATGATTTTTTTAGCGCATGAAAGTGGACTTGATCAAGAGTTTATTGATAGTTTGCATAAAGAATCACCTGAAATCTTACAAAGCTTATATTTGAGTACGAATGTGGTTAGATACGCCATCGAAGCTCAAGATAAAATTATAAAAAAAAAAAATATCTGATTCTGGAAGTTGTGTTATAGTCGGAAGAGCAGGTAGTTACGTTTTGAAAGACTATAAAAATGTTATTAAAATTTTCGTTAAAGCTCCAAAAGAATTTAGAATTAAAAGAGTTATGGAAGTCTATAACGATACTGAAAAAGATGCTAAAAAAACATATTAGAAAATCTGATAAAGCACGTGCTGCATATTATAAACATATTTCTAATAGAAAGTGGGGAGATGCTAAAAATTACGATTTAGTTTTTAGATTCTTCTATAGATTAGAAGAATCTGCAAATATAATCGTCGAATGCTTCTTAAATAGCAAAAACAAGTGATTTTTTACTAATGTATATAGAAAAGCAAGAAAATCAACTGTTAGTTGAGTACGTTCAACTAAGAATATTTTGCTTTCTATATACTATTTTTTTTATAATTTGAAGGAGGTAAAAATATTGACAAAAGTAAATTTGCAGATCGACTTACTGATTTAAGAAAAGAACAACATATGACGCAAGCTGATCTTGCTAAGAAATTAAATATTTCACCACAAGCAGTTTCAAAGTGGGAAACAGGTGAATCTATACCAGATATAGAAATGCTTGAAATATTATCTGATCTTTATGGATTAACTTTAGATGAATTAATTAAAGGAAAAGAAGCAACTAACGCTAATAAAGATATAGTTGTTGAAGAACAAATAACTGCTAAAGATGTAAATAGCAAAAAAGAAACAAATTTCATTATTGAATATTGTCTTTAGTTCTTTAATGCTACTAGCTTTCTTTGATTTTTGGCTTTAGTGAGTTTTATGAAATTAGTAATTTGAGCTATTTTTCTCTATACGATATATTGTTTTCATTAGGCTGATATAAAGTTTCTAACTTTGTCCTTTGTTATTGACACTTTCCTTTATTGCTTCATGCGTATTAAGTATAATCTATGGCGCAAATTATAAAAGAAATTCAATATTAGCTCATCTAAGAAATATATTTGCAGCTTTTTCACTTGGTGGTTTTGTCGGATATATAATTAAAATGGTATCTTATGGAATGTATGAAATAGAAAGAGTAGGAGTAGGTGCTTATATATTGGCTCTCATTATCTTAATCTATTTTGTTTTATTATTAGTTTTTGATAAAAAATACTAAAAAAATGAATATAAAGAAAGTGAATTGAAAAAGTTACTTGATTTAAAGCTTCTTATTTCATATGCATTTATATCTATGTGTTTAATGTTTTCAGCTTTAATTGAAAGTTAATGCTACTTTTACTGATTCGATACTTTTTCGTATTAATTACTTTTTTCTTATTGCTGTTAACTTTATATAAGTTGAAATAACAAGACTAAAACGAAAAGGAGGATATTAGTCTTATGAAATTAAAAAAGGCTAAAAAAGGGTTCACGTTAGTTGAACTTGTAGTCGTTATTGCTATTATTGCAGTTTTGTCGACAGTCTCAGTTGTAGGCTATTTTGGATTTACTAAAAAGCAAACATTTTCGGGTGATAAAGCTTTAGTATCACAACTTAATACTATATTAAAAGCTGATCAAGCTACAAACGGAAAAGCAGAGACACCAACAGAAGCAATAGAAGCAGTAAAGGAATCAAAGGATATCTTGTAGAGAAGTTAAAAGCAAAGACTTCAAAGTATAAATAGTTGGAACCAAAGGACAATGAATTTTTGCACAAGGGTTTTGGATTTAAAAGAAGTAAAAAGGCAGTGAAGCAGTGCTAAACATGTTGTCATTAGAACAAATGGTGGAAAACTAAAGTTACAGTTGGAAAGTTGAACACTAGAACAAATGAACAAAATGGTGGAAACTAATAAAGTTAGTGTAATTGAACACTATGAAAAAGCTGATAAAGTAGTAATTACATCTATTGCAAAACGAATCTTTCCATATCAGGTAATAGCAATGCCTATGAGAACTGGGTCAACAATTTGCAGATAGTTCAATTATAATAAACAGAAAATACTGGTTATTCAGTATATTTAAATTGCCAGCAGATCAATTAGTTCAAAAAGTGGAAAATCTTATTATTTAATAGTACTCAAAACCTTTAACATGGAAATGCTACTAACAGCCATACAACTGGTCGTTTGTTTGATGTTGGTGAAAACACCAACAACAAGTGTAACAATGAACATAAAAATTCTGGAAATACAGAAACAGGTATATTTAGAGTTACAAATACTAGTAAAAATTTAATCCATACATTTGTCACTTTGCATCAGGATCAAAAAATATTAGTAAAAAAGAAGATAATGAAACAAAAGTTGATGTTACCAAATTAGATGATATTTCATCTTCTTTACCATTTAATTGCTTTGTTGGTCCAAATGATGCAAATTTAAAGATTTCGTTAAATGATGATAATACATTCACTATTAGTAAATCTTCATATGAAAAATGTTGCAAAAAGTATGTAGTAAGAGTCGGATTATATTCTCAAATTGTTAAAACTTATGTAGGCACACAACTTGTCTATGTTACTGAGACAATTGAAAATAATGGTAGTGATTCATATAAGACAACTTTAAAAAATCTTAACTTTACAGAAACAAAAGGTAAAGATAAAGGTACTATTGGTGATGGTGCTGTTGTTGTTGAAGTAAACGGTGTTGAATATTACTATTTCAATGTTGAAAATTGTGGACTTAAAATGGCACACAAAAAGCAACAATATTTGAAGTATTAGCTTATGATTCTAATGGAACATTAATTTCGTCATATAAAGCTTCATTTTAATTAATTTGTTTATTAGAATATAAAAAAGTAATATTTAATTTCAAAATAAAAGCTCAAAGTTCGCGATGAACTTTGAGCCCTTTTTTTATTCCTTAGTTTTTGGAGCGTCGTATTGTTCTTCAATAATATATTGAGGTCTACGTTGAGTATTGACCATGAGGTTTTTGTAGATATAAGCAAGGAATTGTAATTATCAATGAAATAATACCTACTGCTAATATAATGCTTGAAATAATTAAGAACGATTGAATTATATTCTGAGAATTAATACCCCAACGATAATCTCCATTAACAAATAGCAATACAAGTGTTGTAACAAAGCCTAAGAACCCGATGCTTGAGAATGCAATACCTATATGTAGTGGTAAATAGAGTAGAGCATTTGTTGAACAAGTAATTGTTCTAAAAGCTAACTTAAACAATTTTCTGTAGTTATATTTTTGTTTTGCCAGCTGCTCTTTCTGGTCTATCAAACTCTATGATCTTTGTTTTGAAACCAACATATGTTGCTTCGGATTTAAATAGTCTTTCTGTTTCAGGCATGTCCATAATTATTTTAACAACGCGTTTAGTCATTAATCTAAAGTAGGAAACATTATCTTGAATTACTTCTCGACCACTTATTCCGTTAATAAACTTATAGAAAGCTTTTTGATGTAAATCTCTTAACAAAGGAGTCACCATCTCTTTTTCTTCTCTTAGGGCAAACAACTTGCATCCGTTTTCAGCTTCTTTTTTAGCATGTCTTTAATTAACTCTGGCGGGTCTTGGAAGTCACAGTCCATAGGAATTATATAGTCTCCTTTGGCGGCTCTTAAACCTGCTGCTAAAGCAGCTTCTTGACCAAAGTTACGTGAGAAAGATATATATGTTATAAAGTCGTTTTCTCTAGCTGCAGCTCTTATTAATTCTAAAGTTTTATCTTTAGAACCATCGTTTACTAATACTAGTTCATATTTATAGCTTTCATCATCAATAAAAAGTTCTTTAGCTTTTTTGATGAATATTGGGAACATTTCTTCTTCGTTATAAAAAGGGACAACAATACTTACAGTTTTCATAGGTTACCTTCCTTATAAAAATATTATAACATGTTGAAATAAACAAACATATAATAAAACATATGAACAATTATTCATATTTGTGTTGACATTCAAAACATATGAATATAATAACATATGTACAGATATTCATATGAAAGGAGCTTCTAATGGAAAAAATTTGATAAAGACGTTGAGTTGTGTGAAGAAGAAGTTGAACATAACGACATTATTAAAGAACTTAAAGATAACATGTTAACAGATGATTTGTTTAATAGTTTAGCTAACTTATACAAAATATTTGGTGATGCTACAAGAATAAAGATAGTCTATATTTTATTTGAGCATGAGTGCTGTGTTTGTGACATTGCTGCTACTCTTGGAACAACTCAATCAAACGTTTCACATCAATTGTAAATATTAAAGGCTAACGATTTAGTTAGCTATAGACGTGAAGGTAAACAACAATTTATTCGTTAAAAGACTCCCATGTAAAAGATATATTTGAAAAGGGATATGAACATATAACGGAGGAAAAGTAGTATGGATAAGAAACACGATCACGAAGAAGATTGTTGTTGTGAAAAAGACGAACATCATCACGATGAATGCTGTTGTCACCACGATCATGAACATGAAGAACACGATGAATGTTGCTGTCACGATCACGAAGACGAACATCATCACGAACATAAAGGTCATAGTCATGGAGGCTGTGGATGCTCTTGCTGTCATCATGAAGAGAAATCTGAAGAAGAAGAAAAGAAAAGAGATGATTATCAACATAATAAGAGTTGCTATTTCAGCAGTCTTAGTTGGTGTCTCATATGTCAAATTTGATTCTTGGATTCCTGGATTTATCCTTTGTATAGTCGCTTATTTAATTCTTGTTTATGATGTATTAATTAGAGCAGTTAAGAACATTATTCACGGAGAAGTATTCGATGAGAACTTCTTAATGTTAATAGCCACTGTTGGTGCTATGGCTATTAAAGAGTTCCAAGAAGGTGTACTTGTTTTACTCTTCTACCATGTCGGTGAAATGTTAGAAGATTACGCTACAGCTAAATCTCATGAAAGCATTGTTGGTTTAATTGACAACATGCCTTTATTAGCTCATGTTGTTACTGATGATGGAATAGTTGAAAAGAAACCAGAAGAAGTCGAAATTGGTACTGTTATTGAAGTAAGACCAGTGAAAAAATTGCTTTAGATGGTGAAGTAGTTAGTGGTAATACTACATTAGATTTATCATCATTAACAGGTGAATCAATACCTCAAGATGCGTCAGTTGGTACTAAAGTTTAGTGGGACTATTAATAACGATGGCTTAATTCGTATTAAGACAACAAAGGAATTCAGTGATTCTACATTAGTAAGATTTTGGATTTGGTTGAAAACGAAGAAAGCAAAAGAGTAAGAGTGAATCATTTATCTCTAGATTCGCTAAGATCTATACTCTGTAGTGATTCTCATTGCATTATTGACATTCTTAATTCCATCTATCATCGCTAGATTTGATAGTAGAACTATCGGTTATTTATATCAAGCTTTGAACATGCTTATTATCTCATGTCCATGTTCACTTGTAATTTCAGTCCCATTAGCCTTCTTCTTTGCAGGTATGGGTAAAGCAAGTAGATTAGGTGTATTAATTAAAGGCAGTTTAGCTATTGAAAACATGGCTAAAGCTGAAAATGTTGTCTTTGATAAAACTGGTACATTAACAACAGGTCAATTCCAAGTTAGAAATGTTATTGGTGAAGATACAATGCGTATTGCTTCAGCTCTCGAAGCCAAAGTTTCTCACCCAATTGCTAAAGCAGTTGTTAAACTAGCGGAGAAAGTGATTTAGTAGTTGAAGAATTTGAAAATATTAAAGGTGAAGGTGTTACTGGTAAAATTGATGGAGTTACCTATTATTTAGGAAATGCTTCATTATTAAGTAAACACGGTGTTGAAGTTACAGAACTTAACTCTCCATTCAAAAGTATTATACTTAGGTTCTTCTAATGGCTTTGTTGGCTCAATAGAAATTGCTGATACAATTAAAGATACAACAAAAGATGCCTTAGCTGATTTAAAACATTTGAAGGTTAAGAATGAAATAATGCTCAGTGGCGATAATACTGAAATTTGTAAGAAAGTTGCTGAAGAAGTAGGTATTGATGAAACATATGGAGAATTGATGCCAGATCAAAAGTTATCTAAACTTGCTGAAATAAAAACAACAGGCAAAACAGTCTTTGTCGGTGATGGTATGAACGACTCACCTTCTCTCCTTTCTGCTGATGTCGGTGTTGCTATGGGTGGTTTAGGATCAGATGCAGCTATTGAATCAGCTGATGCTGTCGTCATGAACGATGACTTATTAAAAGTTGCTGAATATAAGAGATTATCTAAGAAAGTTATGCTTTATATTTATGAAGATATAGTAGGAATTTTGTTAGTAAAAGTTTTATTCTTGGTTTTAGCAATGCTTGGTAAATCAAATATGATCTTAGCTATTTTAGCTGATGTCGGTGTCTTAGTCTTAGCAGTCTTGAACTCACTAAGAATAATGCTTTATAAATCAAAGTATAAAAAATCTAAATAAATATTAAGAGGTTATGAAAGTTATAGTTAGCTTTCAAACCTCTTTTTTATGTATAGAAAAATAATTAATGAAAGATAAATAATAAAACCAATAAAAAACTCAAATTTTCTTGTTAAACATTCTACCTAAAAACATCTTGTAAACTTTTTATTATGCCTAAATTAAGAAAGTCTCTATTTCAAAAAAATGGAGGATTTTATTTTGGAATTAAGAAAATCAAAAAATTCATGACCTTATCTTTATTAAAGAATATAGGAAATCTGAAATGTAAAAAATTAGGACTATCTAAAAGTACAGTTTCAGAAAGAGTTAAAAATTTAGAAAAAAAATATAAAAAAGAAAATTTTGTTAACTGAACTTTTTATTAATTTTGCGGACTAAGACATAGAAGGGAAGAAAATTAAAACCTTCTAGAAAGTTTCGGAAAGCAAAATGTAGAAGAAGAAATCACATTCAAATTAAGGGAGAGGGAGCAATCTAGACTTTAAGACGCTAGTTTCGGAGGAGGAGATATTACTATGTAAAGCTAAAAAGTATTAAACAGAAAAGTTTAGAGTGATGAGTTGAAAAATTAGATATTAACAAATTCAATTAACTTTTGTGCCTGTTAGAACAATATCTAGCAGGGAACTTTTAATATAACGTTAAACTAACAAGCTGTTATCATATAGTTGCTTTTAATATTAATTTTTATATATAAACGCTTAAATATCGATAAAAATCTTTTAATAGTGTAAATAAAGATTGGAGGTTTTTAGCATGGAAAAGGATTATATTGTTGTTAAAGGTGCTAGAGAAAATAACCTTAAAAATATCGATGTAAAAATACCTTAAGGATAAATTAGTAGTTTTACTGGCGTTTCTGGCTCTGGAAAATCTACTTTAGCTTTTTGATACTATTTTTAACGAAGGTCAAAGAAGATATGTCGAATCTTTATCTTCTTATGCTAGACAATTTTGGGTAGCTTTGAAAAACCAGATGTCGATTCTATAGATGGGCTATCTCCAGCTATTGCTATAGATCAAAAGACAACTTCCCATAATCCAAGATCTACTGTTGGTACAGTAACAGAGATATACGATTATTTAAGACTTTTTTGTATGCTCGTATTGGCGTTCCATATTGTCCGACTCACCACACTCCGATTAAGCCTTATTCTGTCGAGCAAATAGCTCACAATATTTTATCTTTGCCTCTTGAAACTAAAATAACTATTGTCGCTCCAGTTGTCAGAAATGAAAAGGGAACACACCTTGATACTATTCAAAAGTTTTTTCAAGGCGGATTTAGCAGAATGAGGATTGATGGTGGTGCAATTGAAAAATATGTAGCCGCTCCTTTATTAGATAAAATAAGAAACATACTATTGAATTTGTTATAGATAGATTATCATTACGCGAAGACTCTGAATCGAGATTACTCGATTCTTTAAGAGTTGCTTTAAACATGGCTAACGGTTTTGTTAAAGTTTTATATAACGATGAAGAAAAATTATATAGCGAACATCAATCTTGTCCTGAATGTGGCTTTTCTGTTCCGCAACTTGAGCCGAGACTTTTCTCATTTAATAATCCACTTGGCTGTTGTCCAAACTGCAGAGGATTAGGCGTAACAATTGAAGCAAGTTTAGACCTTTTAGTTCCAGATGATACTTTTAACAATTGATGAAGGTGCTATTAAGTATTATGAGAAAAAAGACGATAATACAATTGATATGCACGATTTAAATGCTGTTTTAGAACTTATAAAATTCCGACAAACGTTCCATTTAAAGATTTAACAGAATCCCAAAAGATATCATTTTTATGGACCGCTCGAACCAGTTAACTACGTTTATAAATCTCAAAGTGGCTCTTTGATAAAGAAAGTTGTTAACGAAGGAATAAAAACAAAGATTGAAAGATTATACGCTAATACCACTTCTTCATTTATGAAGGAATATTACTTTAGCTTTATGCGTGAACACACTTGTACAGTTTGTAATGGTGATAGATTAAATAAGGAAGTTTTATCAATTAGAGTTGGTGGACTTAACATAGCTGAAGTTTGTAACTTATCTTTAAAAAATTAAGAGAGTTCTTAAATAATTTAAAATTAACACCAACTGAAGAAGCTATTTCTTCTATGGTTTTAAACGAAATAAAAAAATAGAGTAGGTTTTTTAATTGATGTCGGACTAGAATATTTGACTTTAGGAAGAACTGCTTCAACATTAAGCGGTGGTGAAAGTCAAAGAATTAGACTTGCGACTCAAATTGGCTCTAAGCTTTACAGGTGTCTTATATGTCTTAGATGAGCCATCAATAGGTTTTACACCAAAGAGATAACGATAAACTCATTGCTACATTAAAGAAATGCGTGATTTAGGAAACTCATTAATAGTTGTAGAACATGATGAAGACACTATGCGCGCAGCTGATTTTATAGTTGATATCGGTCCAGGAGCAGGTGAACATGGTGGAAAAGTAATGTGTGTGCAGGTACACCACAAGAAGTTATGAATTGCCCTGATTCGATTACAGGTCAATATTTAAGTGGTGCCAAAAATCTCTGTTCCAGATATTAGAAGATCAGGATATAAAAACTAACTATTAAAGGCGCTAGATGTCACAATCTAAAAATATTAACGTCGATATACCTTTAGGAGTATTTACCTGTGTAACTGGTGTTTCAGGATCAGGAAAGAGCTCTTTAGTAACAGAAATTCTTTATAAGAAAATACGTCAAAACCTTGGACTTGGAAAAAGAATTGCCAGGTGATTGTGACGATATTTTAGGTATGGAAAATATTGATAAGATAATTAATGTTTCTCAAGAGCCTATTGGTAGAACACCAAGAAGTAATCCAGCAACATATATTAAAGTTTTTGACGATATAAGAGCTTTATTTGCTACAGCTCCTGAAGCAAGAGCTTTAGGATTTAACAAGAGCATGTTCTCTTTTAATGTTAAAGGTGGACGTTGCGAAGCATGTCAAAGGTGATGGATTAAAAAGAATATCTATGGCATTTTTACCCTGACGTTTATGTTGAGTGTGAAGTTTGCCACGGAAAGAGATTTGGTCCTGAAGTATTATCAGTTACTTATAAAGGGAAAGAATATATATGACGTTTTAGAGATGCGCTGAAGAGGCTTACGAATTCTTTAAAAATATTCCAACCATAGCTAGAAAAACTAAAGACCTTAGTAGATGTCGGCTTAGGCTATATTAAATTGGTCAAAACTCTACGACTCTTAGTGGCGGTGAAGCTCAAAGAGTTAAACTTGCTTATGAGTTACAAAAATGTGATACTGGTGGTACACTTTACATTCTAGATGAACCAACTACTGGTTACACACTGATGATGTCAATAAGTTATTAGGCGTTATAAATAAGATTGTAGAACATTGGTAACACAGTTGTAGTTATTGAACATAACCTATGTTGTTATTAAATGTGCAGATTATATCATTGATTTAGGTCCAGAAGGTGGAGAAGGTGGTGGTACTATCGTCGCTACTGGAACACCTGAAGAAATTAGCAAAGTTGATAAATCTTATACAGGTTACTATTTAAAAAGATATCTTAAGTAATGTATTATAAATGAAAGGAGGATAATCTATGCTTACAATTTTAGATTATACAAACCACTTTGGCTTTAAAATGATAGTTGGTACATCAGAAGCTATAAAACGTGAGATAAAAACTGTTGAAATTGATAGACCAGGTCTAGAATTAACAGGCTTTTCGATTATCACCAAAAAAGATAGATTGGTTCTCCTTGAAACAAAGAATTTGCTTATATTGCTACTTTAAGTGATGAGCAACAAGAAAACGTTTTGACAAACTTTGTGACGACTGTGTGCCAGGAATTGTCGTTTGTCAAAATAACGAGTGTCCAAGAGTGTTAAAAAATGTTGCTGAGAGAAAAACGTTGCTATATTTAGCTCTTCATTATGCAACTCTGTGAGACTTTCTCAGATTCAATTATTTATTTAAACGAACAACTTGCACCTAAAACAAGTATTCATGCTTGTTTAATGGAGATTTTCTCCGAGGGCGTATTGTTGGATGGGCAAATCTGGTATTGTAAATCAGAAGTTTTCTTTGGAACTTATTAAAAAGGACACTGCCTTATTGTGTCAGATGATAAAGTTGACATTTCTTTAGTTAGAGATAAATTAATAGGTAAAACTCCAGCTTTAATTTCTGGAATGATGGAAGTAAAGAGGTATTGGAGTTATCGATATTACTAGAATGTTTGGCATTAACTCTTTAAAGGAATCTGTGCGTATAAGATTTGCTATAAACCTTGTGCCATTTACAGAAAACTTGAAGGTTGAAAAGAATTGGCATGCGTACTGAGCATATGGAAATACTTGGTGAAAGTATTCCTTGTATCACTCTACCAGTTTCACCAGCTAGATCAATGGCTGAAATTATTGAAAGCAGCTGTTACTAATTTTTAAATTAAAAGATATGGATATGATTCTGCTTATGAATTTGAAAAAGAGAATAAGAGAATTATCTAAAAAAGGATTAAAATATGATTATTAAAAAACGCTTATCCACAGGGACTTAATATATTTGGACTTCACATTCAGTTTTATGCAATATTCATTTTATGTGGAGCACTTTTAGCTTTCTTTTTAGCTTCGTATAGAGAGCTCATAAAGACGGTTATAGTTGGGACTTCTTCGAGATTATATTTTTCACCGCTTTTCCATCAGGAATTATAGGAGCTCGTATATGGTACCGTAATTGCTGAGTGGAATAAGGAATTTGCTGGTGGAGATTTTTGGATGTCTTTAAAATTTGAAAGGCGGTTTAGCTATACAAGGTGGTGTAATAGCTGGAATATTAGTTGGTTGTTTTGTAATTGTTAGATACAGAAGAGGTGCTCCGCTTTTAAGAGTATTAGATTATGCAGTTCCAACTATCTTTATTGCTCAAGCTATAGGTCGTTGGGGCAACTTTATGAATCAGGAAGTTTATGGTCAAATTGTTCCAATTGCAAGTTGGAATTTTTTACCTGACTTTATCATTAAACAAATGCAAGTAAGTGGTACTACAAGTACAACTATGGCAGTTCCGCTATATCTAGTAGAAGGCTTATTAAATATAGGAAATTATTATATATTAGCTCACGCTATTCCAGATGTTTTAGGAAAACATTATAAAGATGGCGATTCAACGTTTGCTTATTTCATTCTCTATGGAATAACAAGATTATTTATGGAGCCTCTTAGAAATCCTATCTATCAAATGGTAATTCTAACAACGCCTCTTGGAGAATGGCGGTTGCATTTATTGTTGTTGGAGTTGTAGCTATTATAGCTAATCATTTAGTGAGATACTTTTATCCAAAGTATAAGAATAAAGAAAATGCAAAATAAGTATAAATATTTAATTTTTTGATCTTGATGGTACTTTGTTAGATACTGATTTATATGTAGTATCAAATTACGCTCATTTATTTTTTAAAGTACAAACCACATGAGATGAAAAGACTTGTTGATATGATTTATTATTCTGGTCCAACACTCGATGAAATCTTTGAAAGAGAATTTCCAAATGTTTCTAAAGAAAAGCTATTTGAAGATTTTGTTGAGTACTCTTTAAAATATTCAAATTCATTATCGACTATGTATAATGGGGAAAGAGAGTGCTTAGATGAACTTTTTAAGATTAGGCTATAAAATGTCTGTTTGTACTTCAAAACGTGTTGATGCAGTTTTAAATAACTTTAAACATTTTGATATGAATAAGTATTTTGATTATATAATGGATTTGATTCTGTTACAAAACATAAGCCTGATCCTGAATGCATTTTAAATTGTATTGAAAAATATGGTTGTGAAAACTGATGAAGTACTTTATATAGGAGATTCATATAGCGATATTATAGCTAGTCATAGAGCACATGTAGATTGCATGTTAGTCAATTGGGGCTTAAGAAAATTGATTTAAAAATGCAAACCAACTTACATTGTAGAAAGCTACGATGAAATAAGGAAAATGTTATGCAAATAAATGATGTATGTGTTATAGGTATGGGTCCTGCTGGTGTTACAGCGGCTATATACTTGAAAAGATTTGGATTTGAGCCTATTTGTTTTGAACCTATGATGGTAGGTGGCAAAGTAAACGTTACTTATGAGATACAAAATTACCCTGGCTTTATGGGTATGGGTCCTGAGTTAGCTATGAAGCTTGAAGAACAAGTGAAGTTTAACGAAATAAATATTGTTAGAAAGTCAGTTAAAAAGTTGAAAAAAAGTAGATAGTGTTTATAAAGTTGTAGCTGGACAGGAAGAGTATTATTTTTAAAGCGGTTATTATAGCTACAGGTCTAAAAGAGAAAGAATATAAAGTCCCTGGCGAAGACAAATATCAGGCTAGAGGAATATCTAGATGTGCTGTTTGTGATGGACCTTTATATCGCAATAAACCAGTTGCGGTTTTAGGTGGTGGTAATAGTGCAGTTGAAGAGTGTGCTTATTTAGCTACAATATGTTCAAAAGTTACATTAATTCATAGAAGAGATGAATTTAGGGCTGATGAGCAACTAGTTAATAATTTGAAAAAATATCAAAATATTGATATTGTTACACCATATGTTATTATTGATTCTGAAGGTGATAAAAAATACAAAGCTTAACTTTACAAAACGTTATTGATAGTTCAGTTAAAAAAATTGATTCTGAAGCTTTGTTTGTTTATGTTGGTGCTAATCCAGTAACTGATTTTATCGATGTAAAAGATATTCTTGATGAACGTGGCCAAATAATTACAAACGAAAATATGGAAACAAAATCACAAGGATTGTTTGCAGCTGGAGATGATCGTCAAACAAGATTAAGACAAGTTGCTACAGCTGTCTCAGATGGAGCTAAAGCAGCCTATAGTGTAAAGGAATATTTAAAAAAATAAATTATGGAAGAAAAAACTTTTTCGAGAAGAGTTAAAGATGAATTAACGCTTCTAATAAACGATCAGAAAGCTTTTAAGGCCACTATTATCTGGTGTGGTTAGAGTTTCAGGTGTCTTAATTTTAGGACATGAAAAAAGTTAAAGTGACAACTGAAATAAGCGAATTAGCTGATTTGATATTTAAAGCTTTTTGAAACTGTTTATAAAGTTCACCCTTCATATCAGTATGGCAACAAAAACACATTTTGATAAAGCCCGACTTATAGCGCGTTGTCATACGTGAAAATGTCTTTGATATTTTAAGAGATTTAGAATGTTTTGATGATTTAGTGAGAATGAAACCTAAAGAAATGATTAAATCATCAAATTTTAAATATTTTGTAACAGGTATAGTTTTTAGGTGCTGGTATGATATCAGATCCTCAAAAATCACAATATTATGTTGAGCTATCTTTTTCAGATGAAGAAGATGCTAAATCTGTTCTTCATAAATTGTTGACATTTAAAGGTGGAAAAAAGATGAGCTTTTAAAATGACAACAAGAAGAGATAGATATATTCTTTTTATCTAAAAAGGTGAAGAGATATCAGTTTTCTTAGCATATATTGGTGCTACAAACATGATGATGGAGTTTGAAGATACAAGATTGACTAAAGATTTCTTTAATTCACAAAAACAGATTAATCATTGCGATGCAGCTAACTATAAAAAAGCTTTGAAAACGGTGAATCTAACTTAGCAGATATAGATATTATTGAAAAAGAGAGTAGGTTTATTTTCTTTCGATGATAAAAAATAAACTTGCAATTCAAGTTAGAAAAGATCACCCTGATGCAAGCTATAATGAAATATCTAAGATAATGACTGAAGAAGGTGGAATACCAATTACAAAAAGTGGTGTTGTCCACATATTTAAAAATTATATGAATTTGCTGAAAAGTTAAGAAATTAGCTTTTTCAGTTTTTTTATTTTAAAAATCAATAAGTCCAT
>VOFC01004400.1_pt1 | contig 41472 bp, 53 predicted proteins | sample 5384161 | NCBI WGS metagenome assembly VOFC01 (sample SAMN12384722, study PRJNA508395) | human gut metagenome | isolation source: healthy gut B | host: Homo sapiens
ACGCAGACACAGTGACGCTGCTGCACAATCCGCCGTGTGAGACAGATGAGCGCATGGAATCGCCGTCCTTGTTGGAGTTGTGGCTCGATAAGAACCGGCGTGGCGCGACTGGACATGTTGACGCGACCTTCTACAAGGTCACAGGGAGTGGTTACAGCATGAATTTTGAGACTGCGACCAATATTTTGGTGTGGAAATCAACCGGCACGCCGAAAGGGTGAACGCTACCGCCAGCGTGACGAGATGCAACACCGTAATTCCGCTTTTGCCTGCTGATGACCGAGACAGGTTCGAGCGGGCAATGAATAAACATTTTCGGGCTTTAAGCCCATGAACAGAAAGGACAAGAACCATGAACGACAAAAATATTCAGATTATCCCTCGCCCCTGCGAATATGTGTTACGCATTTGATGATGGCAAGACGTACCCTGTTGCCCGCCTTGCGCTCGTCGAGCTAAGTAACGGCGACCGTGAAGTCTGGCGTGATGGGCCACAACCTCTCATAACTGCTGTCTGATACATCACCACATTCTTCTGCAAGGTCATAGACCGCATGAACGTATTTCAACTGTTCTACTGTATTTTCCGTCAGAATTTCGTAGCCGTATTTTCCATCATACTTTTTTTCCCCAGAAGCCATCTTCATAAACGGCATCATAGTCCTGTTGAATCTGCATTTTTGTATCATATTCTACTGATTTCATGCAGTTCACATATTCATCTTTGCTGATTGTATGCCCCCAACAGTTAAATCGAATCGATTATCCATTCTGTATCGGACAACCCCGGCAACAATTCCCGCAACCGCGATCACCAATACTGCAATTCCGATCTTCAGGAACTGCTTTTTTCGATTCTTCATACTCCGCATCCCCTCCTGTTCTGAAATCTTGTTCTGTCTACGCACGAGCTTACCCACTCTGACTTAATACTATTATAACAACAGCAGAATTTTTTCGGCTCGTTCTTTTCGGTTGATTCCCACGCTTATTTTGTCTAATTCGGAACATTCTTTTCATTTCTCCCTTGACTGCTTTTATTCTCTCTGCTATATTACATATAGAACAGTATGGATCGTACTGTTTCTTTGCATACAATAGTGTAAAAAGTAATGCAGATCAGATGATACAAATGTAACGGAAAGATATGAGGGTGAGTCTATGAAAAGAGATTACTATGAACTGCTCGGACTGGCGAAAGGTGCTGATCCGTCAGCAATAAAAAAAGCCTACAGAAAGCTTGCTAAAAGTATCACCCGGATACGAATCCCGGTGATAAAGAAGCTGAAAAGAAATTTAAAGAGATCACCGAAGCTTACAATATCCTGAGTGATCCTGAGAAAAAGAAACTTTATGACCAATTTGGTCACGCTGCATTTGACCAGAGCGGTGCTGCCGGTGGAGCCGGCACCAGTGGTTTCCATGGTGGATTCTATGGAAGTGGCTTTGGTGGAACCGGATCTGACGGAACCGGATTTGGCAGCAATGGTTTTGGCAGTGGCGGTTTCAGTGGTGGCGGTTTTACCGGAAACGGTGGGTATCAGGAATACCACTTTGAGGGTGGTAATATGGATGATATGTTCGGAGATATTTTCGGAAATATGTTCCACGGAGGAACCTCCCGCAAGACTTCTTCCGGTTTTGGGAACGGCTTCCATGGTGGGTTCCAGTCCGGTGGTTTTCAGTCAAAGGGATCCGATCTGAATGCAGAAGTAACCGTTGGTTTTGATGAAGCTGCTTTTGGCTGTGACAAGGTCATTACATTACAGGATCCAAATGCTCCGGGAAATCCTTCCCAGTCACTGAAGGTTCATATTCCTGCAGGAATCGACACCGGTAAGACGATCCGTCTCCGTGGCAAGGGAATGCCCGGTACAAATGGCGGAGATGCCGGGGATCTGATGTTGAAGGTCAAGGTCGCTGACAAACCGGGATACGAGCGAAAGGGAACGGATGTCTATACGACAATTACTGTACCTTACGACGGCTGTCTTTGGTGGTGAAGCACTGGTTCAGACTTTATATGGCAATGTGCTTTGTAAGATCCGTGAGGGTACACAGTCCGGTTCTAAAATCCGTTTGAAAGGAAAGGGAATTGTTTCCATGAAGAACCCTTCGGTTCACGGTGACCAGTATGTAACGGTTCAGATTGAAGTTCCAAGGCACTTAACTCCACAGGCGAAAGAGAAACTGCGTGAATATGAGGCCTTGGTCAGTGGAAATGCAAAGAGTGCTTAAGATAAAATATGCTCCTTCAGGCAACAGGTTTTCTTGTTCCTGTCTGCCTGAACGGAGCATATTTTTTATTCAAACATCACTCTTTCATCTCAATTGTCTTTTTTTTTTTGAGAAAATTTGCAAGAAGCATCATTGCAGAGACCAGTACCCCTCCTGCCACCGGTACAACCGGAGTTGTATCGCCGGTTTTTGTTGCTTTTCCAGATTTTTTTGTACCCATCGCCGGATTTTTCTGGTCAGCAGATGGCTTGCCACTTCCTGTCGTCTGTCCTGCACCATTCGAATTATCCGGGTAGATGGTTTGCCTGGGGCAACCGGATCTGGATCTACCGGATTCGGATCTACCGGTTTTGGATCTACCGGATCTGGGTCAACCGGTTTTGGATCTACCGGTTTTAGTGCTTTCTGCTTCTCAACGAGCGTATCAGTTGCTGTTGCTACCTCTGTATGCTTAAGTTCCTTTTTCGTTTCCTTGCCTTCCAAAAGAAGTTTTGCAGCAGCTAATGCACTTTCAAAATCCGATGTGTCTTTATAATCTTTTACTATAATTTTCTCAGCTTCCTCTACTGCTTTTTCCAGTGCTGCAAAGTCAGCATTTGTCGCAAGTGGCTGTAATGCATTTATTGCATCCCTCACTTTTTGGGTCATCTCATCAACCTCACTCTGCTCTGTCCGTGGATTGTCAAGTACTTTCTCAGCCTCCGCAAGAATCTTGTCCAGACCGGCATAATACTCTGTCATATATACCGTTCTGTCTAATCTTTCTGCCTCATCTACTGCCTTCTGTAACTCTGAAAAGTCTGCCGGGATGTATGCCTCTTCTACATAGAAATTATCAACATAATATTCACTGCTCTGTCCTGTAATATCTACATAGCAGTCTTCTTCATCACCTGTTGTAAACTCGAGAACAAGCTTTCCACTCTGGGCATTTGCCACCGCACTTGCAAGCGTCTTTGAAGCCTTATCAGATTTTACTGCAAAAGTAAACGCATTTGCACTTGGTGCTTTATATTCAATGCCTACTTTATACTCTGTATTCGGTTTAAATCTAACCGTTGATGGAATGGTTCTCATATAATCTTTTGCACGAATCTTCAAAGAATAGTTTCCATCAATCACATCCGTCGTATACTCTGGATTCACTGGATTTTTCTGAGATAAATGCGACTGATCAGACTCCGTAGACACAAATACTCCAAAGCCCTGATCTACATTTTCAAAAATCCTCCCAATAAGTATACTTATTCGGATCCGGGTTAGTAGAAGCATCAACTTTTGCCACCCGCACATCATCAAAGTCAACAACCGATGTATCGCTTTTTTTCCTGCTGCTGCAGAAAGCGTTAATTTGACCGTGTCAGATGCCGCAGTAAAACGTACCTGCATACGCTGAGCCTTAGTCAAATATTTATCATTATGATGAACTCCATACGTGACATTACTCTGTTCCATATAATTTGAAACTACTTCGTCCCCGTTCTTTACCTCAATTGATGCTTTTCGTCCATCATCAGTAATGCACCATACAGATGCCGAATAAGCCTGCCCCGGAACCAGACCTGTTAAAGTCTGACTTACCTGTCCATCTTTTGTTCCCTCTATATAAAGGTGTGCATTTCCAAGACTATTATCCTTAATCTTTATATGATCTACACTATCAGATGTAGATGATGGTTTCCCACTCATCAAAATTATAGGAATCGAATCCCATATCTTTCACAGGAGATCCTGTAGACCACTCCATTGTATCAGCCGTATCAACTTTTACAGCATCCTCTTTGTAAAGTACATATCCTGTTTTTTTGCTGTCGCATCAATTGTTACTTTACGTCCTGTCACAGGAAGCGTTTTCTTATCAGATTTTCCTTCTGCAGACAGTTTATAAATCGTTACCTCAGTTACATTTCCCCAGGATTCCGGAAGTGTCCAGGTACTTGAACCTCCATCTTTATTATAATGATAAATCTTACCCTGCTCATCATCATCCTTTTCCCATGGAATGAAAATCTTATTTCCTTCGGCAACTTTTTTCACCGTCCAGCGTAATAACATTAACGTTATTCACGATCTCAGTTACTACTTCGTTACTATTTCCCAGAACTGCCCGCGATTCGCTTTCATACTGCATCAGCGGATACTGTGCAAGGAACTTAGCCGGAAGTACTTCGCAATAAAATGTATCCAGCGAATCATTCATACTTGCTGCATTATTTCCCTGTGAAGACTGCTGCCAACCGTCAATACCAGCACCACCTTTGCTTGCTCCGCCTGTATCGCCGCCGTTGTTTCTCGATTGTATTCCTCTGAACAAAGTTGTTCCCTGGAAAATATCAGACTGGTTGTTCTCTACAAACGAACCAGATTTCCTGCTCCTTTAAAGTTGCCTGCCCCGGTCTGAATACCATGGACAAATACACTGTGGGAAACCATTTCATCAGGATTCTCTGTTCCAAGAATAATGTTGCGGCCTTTTTATATTCTGTATTAATTTATACATCGGCCATCTTGTTCCAAAGAATACATCTACATATGTCGTATCAATCTTTCCCTGCGTATCTTTATCGTATAATTGCGAAAACGTCCATCCAATCCATTTTCTGATGTGTCAAGATCGTCGTTCTCACGAATAATGCCTTTTGAACTATCATACCAATCCCAGGCCGGAAGGCTTGCTGCAAAGCTTTCCATACTGCGGAGCTTCCGGGTAAGTATCTGTCTGGTTTACATGAATACCTATTTGTGCATTATACTTTTCTGCCTCACTCAGCAAAGTGTTGAAATCTTCCAGACCACCAGCATGCTTATTATAATTTGCATAATCCGGATGAGATGAGTCATGTCCTTCACCTTGATATCCCCTTGATAATAATATTCTGCCCAAATCCATCTGTAGCCAGATACATCTTCTTCACATTATCCAAAAATACGGAGAAATGGATATTGAGCTTCGGATCCTACATTCATTGCGATCATTGTCCAGGAGTCTGTCACTTCGTCCGCTCCACTTTTTCTGGTCATGCACTTATCCGAAGTACAATCGCACCATCCTGAGCGTCTACTTTTCCATCTCCATTGCAATCTGCTGTGACCGCTACCTTGACTGCAGGCAGATACATTATCTCTCCATCCAGTCACGGTAAGTATACTCATTCATCCATAAACCTGTAGAATTATGGTCTCCTGCCGCAAACGTCTGGTATGCTACTTCATGACGGTTTTTATATGATTCTCCACTTAATGCAGCAGCAACATTCCGATTACTTAACACTGCAAGCGTCGTCTCATTATATGCTTCTGATGCATTGGCTGAAGAAAGCGAAATCGCATTCTGTCCCTGATAATTATTTACAGTCAGCTTTCCGTCCGCATCTTTACTTGACATAGAAATCAAACTGTGACGCGGGAAATTCAAAGTGTACAGTTTCGTCTGATCATCAACTATATTTTTTTACATTCATAGAAAGGACATTTCCTTCTACAGTAAATATAACATCAAATGAAATTCCTGTCGTCGCCTCTGACACATGATAAACCGCTTTATTCTCACTGATATCTGCTGTAACATCCGGTGTATAAAGTTTATTATTTAACTCAATCTGATGTAATGCAAGTTCCTGTCCTTTTACAGTCTCCCCACCGTTCTTTAATGTATAATCGATTACCCGCGGGAATGCACGGTCCAGACGGACTGTCATGGCATCTGACTGAATTGTTACAGGCTCTGTATTTTCCACAACTGTCGGTACAGCTGCATTCTCCTGCGTAAACTTCTGGATGAGCATTCCATTATTACTTCCGGTTCTGAATCCCACTTTTCCCGGATTTGTCGTAACATTACTAAGTTCTCTATTAAGAATTTCCTCATTATCAACAAATACTGTCACATACTTGTCCACAATCCTTACTTTTATCTTATATGGAACCACTCTATTTGCAAGAATAAAAACCACTGTCATTATATTCACTTCCAAGAAGTGACTGTCCCTGTGCATTCCAGATATTCCATCTGGTATAATGCTGATTATTCTGTGAAGACGGTCCAACATAGAAATACTCATTATCACTTACATACCGGAGAACTGCCCCATATCCACAATTATCATTCATTGGATCGTATGTAAATTCAATTTCCTGGTCTTTCAGGCTTGCCGAATTATCATCAATAAATACGCCATCTCCCTGAAGCTTCATGGCACCATTTTCCAGACTCATAGAACCGCTTCCACTCTTTTTCGTAAAGCCGTCTGCTCCGTCTGCCGCAAAATTTCTTGTATAGGATACCGTCGGTTCCGGAATGTTAATATTAATCGTGAATGTCTGTGTCTGCCCATCTTCGAATTCAAAAACCAGCTTTGTACTGGATTGACTTTTGATCTTTTTTCAAGATAAGTTGTCTTAATTGTGACATTCTGACCATTTACAGTATAATCCGTTCCCCTTTCCAATACCTCTGATCCATTTTTAATCGCACTTAATGTATTCTCGCCTGTTATTGCCACTTCAATATCCTGTGCTGCCGCTGTATCCTGTTCAAGTTTCACACTTTTCGGATCAATCGAAACTGCTGAAAAAATATCGGAAGTTTTTATATTGTCAAACTTCAAAGCACATCCATGGGTTTCTGTTGGTTCTCCCCAGACTCTCATTCCAATCTGTCCGGACATCGTATCACTAAATGCATCTACTGTCTGATCAATAATCACCTCTCCATCCTGATAAACCTTGATCTGCTTTCCACGATACTCCAGTTTGATATGATGCTTCTGGTTTATATCTGATGCATCAAACGTCGTCTTTGTGGAATTAAGATCTCCCCAGTTAGAAGAACCTTTCTGCCAGAACCAGTGAGTACCGTCTACTCCAATTCCTTCCCAGTCAGAGGAAGAATTGTAACGGAACAAAATCAACATTCTCGCCCCATTCGGTCCTTTCGTCAGGGTAAGATCCATTTCAAGAATTCCATCCTGACGGGTTTTGGAATTTCCATATTTGAAAAAGGACTCTCCTGCAGACTCAAGTACCATAAATCCATCATCACCCTCACCATTTTGGAAAGTGATCGTTCCATTTGCCCCATCTTTTACCCAGCCGCCCTGACTGTTCTCATCGGTAAAATCGATCATCTCCTGCGTCACCGCTGCCTTTGCTACATTCCCGGTATCGGTACCGCATTTGCAATCATACAAGCAGATAAAGTTGCAATGGTAACTCTCTTTAATTTGTTTTTCATAAACTCGCCCCTCCATGCCATTAGATATTTTGCCTATTTTTTATCTCTGTGCCATTTTCCTTTTGCATATAATTATATCTTTTTTCTTCTTTTTTTTCAATATCGGCGTTTCTTTTTTATTTATTTTTGTTATTTTATACAATTTTATCGTGCTTGTTCCATCACTTTGCTTGTTCCCCTTTTTTTTATATAAGAAGGCTGCAAAAACATTTCTTTCAAATGCTTTTGCAGCCTTCTTACCTCTCCAATCATTTTCTTTATCAGGTGGAATTCTGTTCAATTCTATGTGCTTCCCTATTCTGTTCTTCTTCCATCTCAGCCCGGATCGTATCTTCAGATGCTGCCATTGCCTGCAGGGTCATGGTAAGAAGCTTTTCAAGTTCCCAGCCCAGTTGCTTTGCACCTCTTTCAATGACTTCTCTTGAACATCCCGCAGCAAATCCTTTGCTTTTATATTTTTTTCTTCAGAGATTTTAATTCCATATCTTTTGTACTTTTTGACGGACGCATCAACGCAGCCGCCCAGATCAGACCTGTCAGTTCGTCTGCCGCAAATAGTACTTTTTCCATCTCATGGACGGGTTCTACATCAATCATCTTTCCACATCCTACTGTGATTCCGTATCCATGAGAACATACTGCATGGATCAGATCTTCTGAAACTCCAGCTTCTCTTAAAAGATCCGATGCTTTCAGGCAATGCTCTTCCGGGTATAACTCAAAATCAATATCATGAAGCAGTCCTGCAATCCCCCAGTATTCTGCATCTTCTGCGTATCCCAGTTCATTTGCATACCACTTCATAACAGCCTCTACAGTCAGAGCATGCTGAATGTGAAATGGATCTTTATTATATTTTTTAAGTAACTCAAAAACATCTTTTCTGGCAATATGTTCCATGTTGTTCCCTCCTTTTTATCTGCAGTTTTCCTACTATTCCGATAGGTTATATTTTACTTTGATCTTTACTGCTTGTCAAGGCGGGAAGCATTTTTACTTTTTTGCCGCAAGTAACTTCTGACTGGCACATAGTCTATGCGATTTCTTTCGATGTTGACTGTATAAAATTGTAGTTACAGCTGTGCCGGCTGTGAAGATTGCCGTCAGTATGTAGATTATTTGAGGTAAACGTGACTTCATTTTCATCATGCCTCACTTTCAATACTTCTTGCGTTCCCTGCAGCACTATCCTATCACATTTCTTCGCTACCCCATCCACGTCCAAAAGCGGTGGCATATCTAAACTATATCTTTTTATTCAGTATATATTTTTTCCGAACAGTCAGTTTCTATTCGCTTTTAACTGAATAATCAATGATAACTTTCCTGCAGACAGGGCAATGATACGCAATACAGGTTGGTTTCGACCAATTATGAGAACTTAATACTATTTCATCTTTTTTTTGCCAGTGCCGGTATAAGCCAAGTTCTGTCAGCTCTCGTTGTGAAGAAAATTTCGCGTTGACTCTGAACCGCGCCACATATCATTTTCCTCGTTACAATGGACATCTCATTATTCTCCCTCCCTTTGTAAATCTGCTTTTGGTGTATTATTCCTTTCAAAATTCCCCGATCTTACAGTACGTCCACCTTCACGATACTTTTAATCCCGTTTTCCCTTATATTTTTCATATTTTTCTTTATATCTTGAACAGGTTAATTAGGATAACGAAATATCAATTAGAAACACCTATACAGAAGACAATTTATATTCCAAATCTCCTACTAAAAAATTCCTATGATATGTACATGAGCATGCACTTGAATCAAATAATGCTATATTATATGCGTCTTTATCAAATGTACTGTAATATCTTACTCCATCATAACCACAAAACTTTGCAAAATCACTGATGTACTGTGTCGGTAAATAATCCAGTTCACTATCCCAACGGCTCATAGGTTTAGCCAAATCCCTCTCAATAGCACGCATTATTTGCTCATTAATCAAATAATCCACCTTATCAGTATCTGCATAAAAAAGGCGAATTGTGCGTTATAACACAAATCCAAGACATTTATCTCTCTAATCAATTTAAAAGTGGCAATCGTTACATAATCAAAAGCATGAGCCCTTATTTCTTTCACTGTTGTCTTTTTTTCTATTAGAAAGATACAAACAGCTTTGTCCCTTAGAATTTGCTCGTCCTGGTGATGCAATGTCATCAGGAGGTGCCCACATTTCTCTCCTTGTAAACCCTGAACTTCCCTTTTCGTTTGATACTCGAGCTCTGTAAAATCTTTCCCCCATCGGAATGGTTATCTTTGCAACCTTCAATATTTCTCTCAACAATTCCAAATTAATAAAATCATTGTGAAATCTGTTCACATTCCTAAGGCTCTTTTTGAACTCCTTCCATGTATGATTCCTCATAATAGAGTATTTCAACAAATATTCCTCATCATATAATTGTGGAATTCCCACAGGCTCAATAAGAATCTTTTCACTTAAGAACAACGAATTATCGACAATTCCCTTTACAATTTTAAACACCTTGTCTAAAGAACCGGAAAAAATACTCCATTCGTCACATAAACGCTCAGCAATTGTTTTCTTGTCACTTGAAGGATAAATACTTGGCAATTCTGATTCAGGAACATAAATTTCAATGATAGAACCTAACATATCCTCAACCGCCGATTTATCACCATCAAAATCCGAATCATAAATCCATGTATCCAATTTACCACAGACAGGACAATTCCCCCTATGACCAATCATTTCAATTGCTGCTTTTACCTCTTTATCATCAAAACAGTCCATACAACATATCATTCATCCACCTCTAAATACTTCCCTATTAGTTCCAGATGATGCATAATAGAGCATTTTTTTATCACCCCTAATCCAGGAAATTTACCATTTGAATAGTAATCAAGCAAATTCTGTAAACCCTTCGTCTTCGGAATAATATCAAAATTCTCCCAACTTAATAGATTCTGCATAGCCTCTGCAAATTTTCGTGCCGGGTCAGATATATTCTCATTTGATTCTGATACAAAATGGTGAACTCTCAATTCACTTTTCTGTCCAAAATATAAAATATGAATTGCGACCGCCAATGGAGCAAATCCACTCTCTTCATAGGCATCACCTACTATAGAATAATCGGAAAAATCCTACATAACCACGTTTTCTATAAACTAAATGATTTCTACTAAATAATTCATCTGGTGACTCAATATAATCAACATTCCTCTTTGCCTTCACATATACATCTTCTAAAATTACTGTTTCAAATACTTCGTCCTTAAAGTCTTCATCTTTTGGAATAAATGTATATACTGCTTCTAATTTTGATCCATATTCTTCATAATAACCGAATGTATCAATGCCCGTATTAATCAGAACAATATCCTTCACATTCTTCTTACCATCAAGACACTGAGAAATAACTTTATCATCACACAGATATCCACTAATAATATGAGAATTATTCAACAATTCTTTATAGTTTATTAAAGTTTCCTCTAGTTTCTTCTTCTTAACTTCATTAGTCTCGTCTTCAATTTTCTTTTTTTAATTCTTCATAATCACTTCGAAATTTACCGACCTTCGGATTTTTAATTATAATAATTTTCCTATCAGCTTCAATAAATTTTTTTAAAGTTGTAAAAAAGTACTATTGCAACGCACTGGCTCAATAATAGGAATAATAGTGCTATACAATCTATCGACTTCTAACAGTTCTCTTAATAGCACAGTAATTCATTCTGTCTGCCCCTTAAATATGGAAAATACATTACTACACCTCCACCTTTTTATTTAAGAACTCATCTAATGCATCATAATTTGATCTATATTTTTTTGAGAAATATGCATAAAAAACTCAATTCATTTGGTACTCTTTTTTCAAATACATCATCAATTGATAATATTGTTCTTTGCTTTAGAATTCTCATTATTTTCTTCTGCAATGCTACAATATTAATTTCTTTTTCATCCACCGTAAACATTCCCTATAATACTCAAAATTATTAACCTTTTTTTGGCAACTTATCAAAGTTACACATCTCGATTCCTTCTGGAAGCTCGCAAACACCTGTTACGTCTGTTGTTCTGAAGTAGAACTGTGGACGGTAGTTGTTGAAGAATGGAGTATGACGTCCACCCTCGTCTTTTGTCAGTACGTAAACCTGGCATGTAAATTTCTTATGGCAGCTTACTGTACCTGGTTTGATAAGAACCTGTCCTCTTTCGATCTCTGTTCTCTGAATACCACGAAGAAGTGCTCCGATGTTATCTCCAGCCTGAGCCTCATCAAGAAGCTTACGGAACATCTCGATACCTGTTACAACAGTTTTCTTAACGTCATCGTGGATACCGATGATTTCAACTTCGTCAGATACGTGAAGTGTACCACGCTCTACTCTACCTGTTGCTACTGTTCCTCGTCCTGTGATAGAGAATACGTCCTCTACTGGCATCAGGAACGGTTTGTCTGTAGCACGCTCTGGTGTTGGGATCCATGTGTCAACAGCGTCCATGAGTTCCATGATCTTGTCTCCCCCACTCTCCGTCTGGATCTTCAAGAGCTTTAAGAGCTGATCCCTGGATGATCGGTGTGTCATCGCCTGGGAAGTCATACTCGCTAAGTACTTCACGGATCTCCATCTCTACGAGTTCAAGAAGCTCTTCGTCATCAACCATATCACATTTGTTCATGAATACAACGATGTATGGTACGTTAACCTGACGGGACAGAAGGATATGCTCTTTAGTCTGAGCCATAACTCCGTCAGTAGCAGCTACAACAAGGATAGCTCCGTCCATCTGAGCAGCTCCTGTGATCATGTTCTTAACGTAGTCAGCATGTCCTGGGCAGTCAACGTGTGCGTAGTGACGGTTAGCTGTCTCATACTCAACGTGAGCTGTAGAAATTGTGATACCACGCTCTCTCTCTTCCGGAGCTTTATCAATGTTCTCGAAATCTACAGATGCGTTACCTTCTACTCTGTGAGAAAGTACTTTTTGTGATAGCAGCTGTAAGAGTAGTTTTACCATGGTCAACGTGACCGATAGTACCGATATTACAATGCGGTTTTGTTCTTTCAAATTTAGCCTTTGCCATTTTGAATATCCTCCTTAAAAAAAATATAACCCTCAATGGGGCAACCTTGTTTTGGTTTTCTATTTTAAACCTGGCTAAGTTTGATTATATTTCAAACTTAGCCGATTTTCAAGCCTTTTATAATATTTTAGGCATTTTTATTGGATAATACCTTCTCCTGTACAGACTTCGGTACTGGCTCGTATTTCTCGAAGAACATTGAGTAGTTACCACGTCCCTGAGTTCTGGAACGAAGGTCTGTAGAGTATCCGAACATTTCTGACAGCGGAACATACGCACGTACGATCTTTTCCGCCACCGAGATCATCCATACCTTCAATACGTCCACGACGTGAGTTCAGGTCTCCGATGATATCTCCCATATATTCTTCAGGCATTGTAACCTCTACCTTCATGATAGGCTCAAGAAGTACAGGTGATCCCTGCTTCATTGCATCCTTGAATGCAAGAGAACCAGCGATGTGGAATGCCATCTCACTGGAATCGACTTCATGGTAAGATCCGTCGTATACGTTAGCGTAAACACCAACTACAGGGAATCCTCCAAGGATACCAGACTTCATAGCTTCTTCAATACCTTCACCTACTGCCGGGATGTATTCCTTCGGAATAGCTCCTCCAACTACAGTAGACTCGAACTTGTATGTCTCCTCACCGTTGACATCCATTGGCTCGAATTTAACTTTACAGTGTCCGTACTGTCCACGTCCACCAGACTGTTTCGCATACTTGCTGTCAATATCAACTGGCTTTGTGATGGACTCTTTGTAAGCAACCTGAGGTGCACCTACGTTAGCCTCTACCTTGAACTCACGAAGAAGTCTGTCAACGATGATTTCAAGATGAAGCTCACCCATACCAGCGATGATTGTCTGTCCAGTTTCTTTATCTGTATGAGCACGGAATGTCGGGTCTTCTTCTGCAAGTTTTGCAAGAGACTCTCCAAGTTTTCCCTGTGAAGCCTTTGTCTTAGGCTCGATAGCAAGCTCGATAACTGGCTCTGGGAATTCCATGGACTCAAGAATTACTGGATGCTGCTCGTCACAAATTGTATCTCCTGTTGTAGTGAATTTGAATCCGATAGCTGCAGCGATATCTCCGGAATAAACCTTATCCAGCTCTTCACGCTTGTTGGCATGCATCTGAAGGATACGTCCAACACGCTCTTTTTTTTCTTAGTAGCATTCAGTACATAAGAACCGGAGTTCATAACACCTGAATACACACGGAAGTAAGCAAGCTTACCTACGAATGGGTCTGTCATGATCTTAAATACGAGAGCAGAGAACGGCTCTTCATCAGAAGAGTGTCTTACTACTTCGTTTCCGTCTTCATCAACACCCTCGATTGCCGGGATATCTGTCGGAGCAGGCATGAACTCGATGATCGCATCAAGGAGTTTCTGTACGCCCTTGTTTCTGTATGCTGTACCGCAGCATACCGGAACTGCATTACACTCACATGTAGCTTTTCTCAGAACTGCTTTCATTGCATCAATTGAAGGCTCTTCACCCTCAAGGTATTCCATCATAAGCTCGTCGTCTAACTCACAGATTTTCTCAACCATCTCTGTGTGATAAAGCTCAGCATCATCTTTCATATCTTCCGGAATATCTGTTACAGTGATGTCTTCACCCTTCTCATCATTGTAGATGTAGGCCTGCATCTCGAACAGATCGATGATTCCTTTGAATTCGTCTTCTTTTCCGATTGGAAGCTGAAGACAAATAGCGTTCTTTCCAAGTCTTGTCTTGATCTGATCTACAGCATTGTAGAAATCAGCACCAAGGATGTCCATCTTATTGATGAATGCCATACGCGGTACGTTGTATGTGTCAGCCTGACGCCATACGTTTTCTGACTGAGGTTCAACACCACCCTTTGCACAGAATACGCCGACAGCACCATCAAGTACACGAAGGGAACGCTCTACTTCAACAGTAAAGTCTACGTGTCCCGGTGTATCAATGATATTGATACGGTGCTCTAAAAGCGCCCGGTTTCACTTTTGTCTTCTCTTCTAAAGTCCAGTGGCAAGTAGTAGCGGCAGATGTAATTGTGATACCTCTTTCCTGCTCCTGTTCCATCCAGTCCATGGTAGCAGTACCTTCATGAGTATCACCAATCTTATAGTTAACACCGGTATAGTAAAGAATACGCTCTGTTAATGTTGTCTTACCGGCATCAATGTGAGCCATAATACCGATATTTCTGGTTCTCTCTAATGGATATTCTCTTCCAGCCAAGATTTTTTCCTCCTAAAATAATTAGAAACGATAGTGAGCAAACGCTTTGTTTGCTTCTGCCATCTTGTGCATATCTTCTTTTCTCTTTACAGCTCCACCTGTGTTGTTAGCTGCATCAAGAATTTCATTTGCCAGTCTTTCTTCCTGTGTCTTCTCGCCTCTCTGACGTGAATACATAGTCAACCAGCGAAGTGCAAGTGCCTGTCTTCTGTCAGCTCTAACCTCGATCGGTACCTGGTATGTTGCTCCACCTATACGTCTTGCTTTTACCTCCAGAACCGGCATGATATTGTTCATAGCCTCTTCAAATACTTCCAGAGCCGGCTTCTCAGCCTTTGCTTCTACTTTGGCAAATGCGCCGTATACAATTTTCTGTGCTACACCTTTTTTACCGTCCAGCATGATGTTGTTGATAAGTTTGGTAACCACTTTATTGTTGTATATTGGATCTGCTAATACATCTCTTTTCTGTGTATGTCCTTTACGTGGCACGGTTCTTCCCTCCTTAATCATATTTTCCGGTTTCACCGGGATTAATTCATCGGTACTCACATGTGTCTTTCTATGAGATCACATTCCATGTGCTCGCAGCCGCGAAATCTATATAGCATCCGCAACCTACGACTAATCATAGTTCTGTTTGTGATACGATTTAACTATTAGTTACACTTATCTAAAATACTATACTGCAATCCGCGACTTCTTATTTAGCGTCTTTCGGTCTCTTAGCACCGTACTTAGAACGAGCCTGTCTTCTCTTTGCAACACCTGCTGTATCAAGTGTTCCTCTGATGATGTGGTATCTTGTACCTGGTAAGTCCTTAACACGTCCACCACGGATCATAACAACGCTGTGTTCCTGTAAGTTGTGTCCTTCACCTGGAATGTAGCTTGTTACCTCGATACCATTAGAAAGACGTACTCTGGCGATCTTTCTAAGAGCTGAGTTAGGCTTCTTAGGTGTAGCTGTCTTAACTGCTGTACATACACCTCTCTTCTGTGGTGCAGAAACATCAGTTGCACGTTTCTTCAGGGAGTTGTATCCTTTCTGAAGGGCGGGCGCTGTAGACTTCTTTACAGTTGTCTGACGTCCTTTTCTAACTAACTGGTTGAATGTTGGCATTCCTTTCACCTCCTATGAATTATTCGTTACCTTGGGCTTATGCCTCAAGGGGCTGCGGATAATTAAGTCATTATCCTTATTTGCGCATCAAAAAGACATTGCCTTTTTCCACACGCTCGTTTAGTTTATTACGTTTAGCGCCGAAAGTCAAGGCTTTTTTCGCATTTTCCATATTATTTTTTTCATACAAAAATAACAGATGGCACTCTTTTTTTCTTAAGAAACCATCTGTTATTTGTTATTAAATCAAATTCTTTTTTCTAGCAACTATGAAAGTAAATCTCTTCTTTATTTTCAACGAAATAAATTAGTACGCTTTGCCCCAGTATACCATATGCTTCGCCGGTTTTCCGCAGCATACACATACATCTGAAAGATGTTCTTCCTCTTCCGGAATACATCTAGATGTAGCTCCGCCTGTCTGAGCTTTGATCTCATCTTCACAGGCTTCGTCTCCACACCACATAGCCTTGATGAATCCAAGGTTCTCATTGAACTTCTCATTCATCTCATCCATTGTTGTTGCTTCATTGATGTGAGAATCAAGGAATGCTTTTGCTCTTTCGAACATATCATTCTGCATTGTCTCAAGAACTTCAGCAAGTTTTGTTGTAAGCTCATCCAGAGAAACAACGATCTTCTCTCTTGTATCACGGCGTACGATAACTGCCTGATTGTTCTCGATGTCTTTCGGTCCGATCTCGATACGTGTCGGGATTCCAAGGATCTCCTGTCCGCTGAACTTCCATCCAGGTGCTTTGTCAGAATCGTCGATTTTCACTTTGTATCCTGCTGCCTTCAGTGTATCAACAAGTTCATTTGCCTTATCAAGAACACCTTCTTTATGCTGAGCGATCGGAATGATCATTGTCTGCACCGGTGCGATTCTCGGTGGAATAACAAGTCCACTGTCATCTCCGTGTACCATGATCAGCGCACCGATGATTCTTGTGGACATTCCCCAGGATGTCTCGTAAACTTCATGCAGTTCATTATTTTTATCTGAATACTGACGAATGCACTTGGGAAGGAACTTCCGAAGAAATGGCTGGTTCCTGACTGAAGAGCTTTTCCGTCATGCATCAGTGCTTCGATCGTGTAAGTATCCTGAGCTCCCGCAAATTTTTCTCACTCTCTGTCTTGCGTCCTGATACTACCGGGATTGCAAGAACATCCTGTGCAAAGTCTCTGTAGACTCTCCACATCTGTTTTGTACGCTCTTCTGCTTCTTCGTATGTTGCATGGATTGTATGTCCTTCCTGCCACAGGAACTCTCTGGAACGAAGGAATGGTCTTGTTGTCTTCTCCCAACGAAGAACGGAACACCACTGATTCCACACTTTTGGCAGATCACGGTAAGACTGTACCGTCTTGCTCCACACATCGCAGAACAGTGTCTCAGATGTCGGGCGGATACAGAATCTTTCCTGTAGTTCTTCCAGTCCTCCATGAGTCACCCATGCAACTTCCGGTGCAAATCCTTCAATATGATCCTTTTCTTTCTGAAGAAGACTTTCCGGGATCATAACCGGAAGGTATACATTCTCTACTCCTGTCTCTTTGAAACGTGCATCCAGGTTCTTCTGAATATTCTCCCACAGAGCATATCCGTTCGGAAGGTAGTTCATACATCCTTTAACACCTGAATAATCACATAATTTTGCCTCACGCACTACATCTGTATACCACTGAGCGAAATCTTCTTCCCTGGCAGTGATATTCTGTACTAATTTCTTTGCCATTGTTCTTCTCCTTTTTTTTTTTTGCATTGCTGTCCCCTGACAGCAGTTTGCTTTTACTTTAATATAAAAAAACGCCGGGACATCGCAGCCCCACGATAGGGACCGAATGTCTCCGGCGGTACCACCCTAATTAATGCAATACATCCATTCTATAATCAAAACCAACACAAATGATCTCTGTATCTGCATTCACTTTCTTCTCCTTTAACGCAGGACCTACGCTGTACTTTCATACAGGGACTCCCGGGCCGGTTCCATACCGTAATGCAAAGGCTCTCACCTGCCGCCTTCTCTCTGAAGCATGCTGCGTATCTACTATTCCCGTTCAACGTCAGTTATCAAATGAAATTCTAACTGATAAAACACCCGCTGTCAAGCCAAAAAGCTTTATCCTCTGATTTCCAGAAGCTTTGCTTTCAATTCATTTTCCATATTGCGAAGTTCCGCTTCCGCTTCCCGGCGTTTTTCTCTTCCTTCTCTCTGAATGTTCATCACTTCATCCAATGTAGAGATCAGTGATTCATTTGTTGCTTTCAATGTCTCGAGATCTGCAATTCCTCTTTCAGACTCTTTTGCAGTCTCAATTGTGGACATTTTTAATGTCTCCGCATTCTTCTTCAACAGTTCATTTGTCATATCCGTCACCTGTCTCTGTGCTGCCGCCGCCTGTGAAGAATGTTCCACTCCAAGAGCAAGCACCATCTGACTCTTCCAGAGCGGAATCGTATTTACAATCGTAGACTGAATCTTTTCAACCATCAGTGTATCATTATTCTGAACAAGACGGATCTGTGGTGCGGTGCGGATGGAGATCATTCTCGTCAGTTCAAGATCATGTAACTTCTTTTCAAAACGGTTACACATCGAATCCAGATCTTTTGCTGCCTGCGCATCTTCCGGGAGGCCGCTTACCTGAGCTTTGCTCATCAATTCAGCAAGCTGTGTGCTTCTTACTTCTTCCAGTTTTTTCTTTCCTGCAAGAATGTACATAGAAAGCTCTTTAAAATAAGTAAGATTCAGATCATACATTTTATCGAGTATCGCAACATCTTTTAAAAGCTGCACCTGATGGTTGTCCAGTGCTTTCACGATCTGATTCACATTTTCTTCGGCTTTCGAATACTTTGCTTTCATAGATTCAACTTTATTCGATGCTTTCTTAAATATTCCAAGAAATCCTTTGCTCTCTTCTTCATCAAAGCTCTTCAGTTCAGTTACAACATTCGTAAGCAGTGTACCAACTTCTCCCAGATCCTTTGACTTCACATTTTCCAAAGCACTTTCTGAGAAATCTGCCATCTTTTTCTGTGTACCCGCGCCGTACTGAAGAATCATAGAAGAATTCGTCAGATCGATCTGCTGTGCAAATGCATCTACCATCCTGCGCTCTTCTTCTGTCAGGATCGTATCATCCAGCTTCGGTTCTTCCGGCTGCACCGCCGGTTTCTTTTCTTCTTCCGCTTGAAACGGTTCCAGTGTCAGTGTCGGCACTGTACTTACATCCTTAAATGCATCACTCATAGTAATCCTCCATTTCTGTTTGTAACTGTTTTGATTCATTGTCTGTTTGGGATATCATTATTTCTTCAGCCCGTCTTCTGTCAGACCTTCCTGCGCAAGCATTGTATGAAGTACTGAAATATCTGAAGATACATCCCATGCTGTATCCTGGAACAGGCTGTCCAGTAATTTCTCAAATGCAATATTCAATGTATCTATCGTATCTTCAATCTCTTTCTTGGAAGAAATGATATTTTCTCCCTGTACTGGCTGGGCATCCAGCTCTTCATACGCTTCAAGAAGTTTCATCGTTGTCGGAAGATAATAATCCATCATTCTTCGCATATCATTCACAGAATCCGGATTCTGCTCCACGCGGTCAAAAATACGATCCACGAGCAGTTCCATGCGGGAAATCTTTGCCGAAATCACTTCTCCCGGAATTGCGTCATTCGCTGCCTTGATCCTTCTCACATATTCATCTCCTGCCTGTACGATCTTCTGTACTTCCGGTGAAAGTCTGTCATACTCTTCCTGCATCTTTTTCTGAGCAGCCTGCTCCTCTGCCTTGCGCTGTTTCATGTCTTCCATAAGAGCTGTATACTGATTCCATGCATGTTCACTGACCATCAGGCAGGATTCTTTCTCATCCAGATGTCCCTGACAGAACCAGCCTTTTGTAATCATTTTTTTCACATCTTTCAGAACCTTTCTGACATCTCGTCCTGTCGCAGAAGCAATTTCCTTAATATCACAAAATTCCCGGTCTCTCAGAACAGATACATATTGGCGAAACCTTCCCACCGTACGTACCATATCTACTCCTACATAAGTCATCACTGCAAAAGATATAAAAGCAACTGCAAAATTCCAATGATCAGACCACTGACTACATCAAACGCTGTGATCACACTTCCAATCAAAGCGATGATAAGGAAAATAACAGAAGTCAATCCAAATACAGCTCCTGTCGCTGCTAGAAAAGTCCCGCCGATCTTTACCGAAGTTCCTTTGAGATATCTTGGAGTCACCGGTACCGGACGATTCTGACTATAATTTCTCATTTCCGATATCTTCGATTCTTGATTCGGACGATACCCCTGGTTTTCTGCACCTGATCTGCTTCCGGTATTCTTTTTATTTCCATATAATGGCTGTCCGGTCTTCGGATCTCTGTACCAGCCACCGTTTTTAATCCCTGCCGAGACGCAGTCCATCGCATGGTTCACCGTATCAGACACCATCTGGTTCAATCTGCTGTAATCCTTTGTATCAATTGCATCCTGTATTGTCTGCTTTATCTCTTCTCCAAAATGTTCCCAGTCATTATTCATTGATGTTCTCCTTAAAAGCTTGACCTGATTCGTTTGCATCATGTATCATTATAACATTATTAATTCTCAGTTTAGACGCAACTTTAGCGATTGTCAAGAAAGAAGGATACAACTATGATTTCATCACTTACCCCTGAAATAATATATGAGGACAAGGATATTATCGTCTGTCATAAACCTGCTGGAGTTCCTACCCAGAGCAGCCGCATTGGCACAAAAGATATGGTCAGTATTTTAAAAAATCATCTGATAAAAAATACTGCTAAAAAAAACGCTTCACGCGAACCGTATCTTGCTGTCATCCATCGGCTGGACCAACCGGTAGAAGGACTTCTTGTTTTTGCAAAAACACCTGCTGCCGCAAAGGAACTTTCCCGCCAGCTTACCACATCTGGTTTTGGGAAATATTACCGTGCACAGGCTTTAGGCATTTTCGAACACAACGAAGGAACTCTGGAAGACTATCTTGTAAAAGACGGACGAACCAACACCTCCCGTGTCTGTAAAGAAAATGTGCCTGATGCAAAGTATGCACGACTTCATTATAAAGTAATCCATACAGGCACACTTCCTTCGGTGAACCTTTTTCCCAACTGGAAATTCATCAGATACCGGGCGTCATCATCAGATCCGCGTGCAGTTTGCACATGCCGGGCACCCTCTGATCGGAGATCGGAAATATGGCACTGCCGCATGCACTTCACGACAGTTAATGCTTTGTGCCTGTCGACTGGAATTCACACATCCGACAACCGGTGAAAAAATGGTTTTTCATTTATAAGACAAAAAAGGAAAAGTGCAGTGATCGGGCAATCACTGCACTTTTCCTTTCGCCTGTTTCCTATCTATTGTATTAGCCCTGCCTTTACCTGTCATTTATCCAAATAAGAGCAGCACCACAATACCCTACATCTCGTCAACAACCAACGGCTCCGGCTCTTCTTCAAGTGCCTGCTGATATCTTGCAAGAATTGTTGACTGAATTCGTTCTCTTGTTCCTGAATTGATCGGATGTGCTATATCACGATACTCACCATCTAATGCTTTTTTACTTGGCATTGCAATGAACAATCCCTTTTCACCTTCGATCACCTTGATATCATGAACAACAAACTCCTCATCAATTGTGATAGACACTACTGCTTTTAACTTTCCCTCTTTCGCAACTTTACGAACACGTACATCTGTAATCTGCATATTACAGTTCCCCTTTCTCTTTTGCATTATCACGGAATATGAACACCCTTTTTCAGGGTTTTTGTGCTTATCTTGGCTTATAATGCATATCTTTCATTCTTTTCAATAACTATTTTAATTCCGTCTTCCCCTACATGTCTTGTATTCGCACGGATCGTATCTCTGCTCTCTACAATACAGTTCTCAATGTAGGTATTGTCCCCAAGATACACATCATTTAAAATAATTGAGTTTTTAATCACACAATTATTTCCAACAAACACTTTCTTGAAAATAACTGAGTTCTCTATCGTTCCATTTATAATACTTCCACTTCCAACCAGACTGTTCTTCACGATCGCACCCGGATTATATTTTGCCGGCGGCTGATCGCTCACCTTAGAATATACACTTGGCAGATCCTTGAAGAAATATTTTCTCACTTCCGGTTTGAGGAAATCCATGTTTGTCTTATAATAGGCATCTACTGTTGAGATATTACTCCAGTAAGTTCCCATTTTATAACCATAAATCTTCTTTACATTCCTGTAACGAATCAGGATATCATTTACGAAATCATGTCTCTCTTCTTCCGCACATTGTTCTACAAGATCGATCAGCTGTCTTCTTCGGATCACATAAATGCCTGTAGAGATTGTCTGTGATCTTGCCACTACCGGTTTTTCCTCAAATTCTTCGATCCTGCAGGACTCATTCATCTTTACGGTTCCGAATCTTGTCGCATCTTCTCCTGCTCCAAGTTCTTTACAAACAACCGTGATATCTGCTTTCTTCGCAATATGATATTCCAGGACTTTATTATAATCCATCTTGTAAACCGCATCCCCGGAAGTGATAATCACGTATGGCTCATGGCACTTCTTGAGGAACTCAAGGTTCTGATAGATCGCGTCTGCCGTTCCTCTGTACCAGTAACCATTATCATCTGTGATCGTAGGTGTGAATACATATAATCCACCCTGTTTACGTCCGAAATCCCACCATTTGGAAGAGCTTAAATGTTCATTCAGAGAACGGGAATTGTACTGTGTCAGAACAGCAACTTTTTGGATATGAGAGTTGGTCATATTACTCAGTGTAAAGTCAATTGCGCGATAGCTTCCGGCAATCGGCATTGCTGCTGCCGCACGTCTTGAAGTCAGCTCTTTCATCTTTCTGCTGTTACCGCCCGCTAAAATGATTCCTATTGCTCTCATGTTCTATCACCCGCCTTAATCAAAGTCTCGCCGCTTGCAAGTACTCCATCTATGTAATCCTCGGATGATGTCACTCCACTGATGGCGGTATTCTTTCCAATCTGTACTCCTGCCGGAATCACAGAATTTCTCACCGATCGTAGCCAGTCCACCGCTGTAAATATTCGGTTTCATCTTATTCGGGACTTCACTTCCGATTCCGATAGAAACATCATTTCCAATTACCGTGTCTTCTGCTATGATTGCTTTCTCGATCACGCAGTTTTCTCCGATCGTAACTCCCTGCATAATAATTGAGTCACGGACTACGCTGCCCTTTCCTACAGTAACACTTCCTCCAAGAACAGAACTGTGGACTTCTCCGTAAATTTCTGTTCCGTTTGCAATGATACATTTGTCTACAACAGCATTCTCTGCAATATACTGTGGAGGAATATTCGCACTGTTCGTATAGATCTTCCAGAATTCTTCATAAAGATTAAACTCCGGAATGATGTCGATCAGTTCCATATTTGCTTCCCAGTAAGAACCAAGTGTTCCAACATCTTTCCAGTATCCGTTGTACTCATATGCAAACAGCCTGTCCCCTTTTTCATGACAATATGGAATAATGTGTTTTCCGAAATCACAGTTTGGCTGGTCTTTCAGCTTGATGAGTGCCTCTTTAAGAACCGGCCAGCTGAAGATATAGATTCCCATCGATGCCAGATTACTGCTTGGCTTCTCAGGCTTCTCTTCGAATTCTTTGATCCTGCTGTCCTGATCTGTCACTACAATTCCGAAACGGCTCGCTTCTTCCATCGGAACCGGCATTGCGGCAATTGTCACATCAGCATTGTTCGCCTTGTGGAAATCCAGCATCACTTCGTAATCCATCTTGTAAATATGGTCACCGGACAGGATCAGTACATATTCCGGATTGTACTGCTCCATGTAATTCATATTCTGATAAATTGCATTGGCAGTTCCTGAATACCACTCACTGTTATTACTCTTCTCGTATGGTGGGAGAACTGATACACCTCCAACGTTGCGATCCAGATCCCACGGAATACCAATCCCAATATGTGTATTCAGGCGGAGCGGCTGGTACTGTGTCAACACACCCACCGTATCAATTCCGGAGTTAATGCGATTGCTCAATGGAAAATCGATGATACGATATTTGCCTCCAAATGCAACTGCCGGTTTTGCAACTTTTGATGTAAGTACTCCAAGTCGACTGCCCTGTCCACCCGCCAGCAGCATGGCAATCATTTCCTTCTTATACATTACGTCACCTCATTTCAAGTAAGCTAGAATCATTATACCATATATTTAGAAATAACAAACATATTTTACAATTTTTTTCATACTTTTTTCTCCTTTTTATCAATTTCTACCAAAAAGATCTTCTTTTTTTTTTTCGATATATAGTATAATATAAACGATATAGAAGATTTATGACTAAAATCACAAGTTATTTTATAAAATCTATTAAAGAAAGGGCGTATCTCAATGTATAAAATCAATTTTGAAAAGCCGATACATATTCATTTTATTGGAATTGGCGGAATCAGTATGAGCGGTCTTGCTGAGATTCTTCTGGAAGAAGGATTTACTGTATCCGGTTCAGATTCAAAGGAGTCTCCGCTTACAAAGAAGCTGGAGTCTGAAGGTGCCATCATCCATTACGGACAATGTGCCGAGAACATTTCTGACGGAATTGACTGTGTTGTATACACTGCTGCGATCAATAAAGCTAATCCAGAGCTTATGGAAGCTGTTGCCCGCAAGATTCCAATGCTTACACGCGCAGAGCTGCTTGGACAGCTGATGAAAAATTACAAGACACCGATCGCTGTATCCGGTACTCATGGAAAAACTACTACTACATCCATGATCTCTCATATTTTACTTGCAGCCGATCTGGATCCTACAATTTCTGTCGGCGGCATCCTGAAGACGATCGGTGGAAATATCCGGGTAGGAAAGTCCGGGAATTTTATCACAGAAGCCTGCGAATATACGAACAGTTTCCTTCATTTTTATCCGAAGATCAGTGTCATCCTCAATATTGAGGAAGACCATCTGGACTTCTTCAAGGATCTTGAAGACATCAGACATTCTTTCCATCAGTTTGCAGCACTTCTTCCTTCTGATGGAACTTTGATCATCAATGGTGATATCGACAATTATCAGGAGATTTATGATAGTCTTGACTGCAATGTGATCACTTATGGTTCTTCTGATAGTCTTGACTACAGTGCTTCTAACATCACTTATGATGAAAAAGGGCTTGTTGCATTTGATCTTATAAAGAACGGAAAAGTGGTTGACCATATCCAGCTTTCTGTAACAGGTGATCATAATGTATCAAATGCACTTGCATCTATTGCTACTGCTGAACTGCTTCAGATTCCAATGGAAATAATTAAAAAGGAATTCTTTCTTTCAGTGGAACAGACCGTCGTTTTGAATACAAGGGAACTTTTAACGGTGTAACTGTTGTCGATGATTATGCACATCATCCGACGGAGATTGCTGCTACCCTGGCTGCACAGCATTATCCACACAATGAAATATGGTGCGTATTCCAACCACATACTTACACTCGTACCAAGGCTTTCTTCCATGAATTTGCAGAAGCCCTCTCTCATACCGACCATCTGGTCCTCGCAGATATCTATGCTGCCCGTGAGACGGATACTCTCGGAGTTTCTTCTGCCGGTCTTGCAGAGGAAGCACGTAAACTTGGAACAGATGCACATTACCTTCCAAGTTTTGAAGAAATAGAAGCTTTCCTTAAAGAAAACTGCAAATCCGGAGATCTGCTGATCACCATGGGTGCCGGAGATGTTGTCAAAATCGGCGAAGACATTTTAAAATAAGGCTTTCTCAATAACTTTGCTAAACTATTCTGTGGAAAAGTTCACATAGATATCCACATGCATGTGAACTTTTTCCACACTTTATCCACATTTTCTCCACATAGTTATCTACAAAAAGTCCTAGTTACCCACTCGAAAATTCTTTTTTAAGATTCTCATATGATGTTATAATATTCACACTAAAGAGAAGAAGATATAGATTTCAGGTTGCCCCTCATCAGACAGAGCAAGTGGCAATTGGTTAATACATAGAGAAAGCAGGATAAGTTATGAAGACTTTGGTTTTAAAGAATAATTTTCAGATGAATATGACAATGCTGCCGAACAGCTTTGTAGATCATTATATGGCGAATGCGAACGGAGAGTTTGTAAAAGTATACCTTTTTTCTTCTCCGCCATGTTGAGGATGCTGCATCTTCTCTGAGCATCTCCATGATCGCAGATTATCTGAATAATACAGAGAATGATGTTCTTCGCGCTTTCCGTTACTGGGAATCTGTCGGTCTTCTCAGACTTGGACACGGACCGGACGGTGGAATCACTGCCGTTGAATTTCTTCGCGATGAAGAAGAGAATACTTGTGGAGATACAACTGATTTTTCCGGCTGTACATCAGGCTATCCACAGGATTCAATTCCAACTCAAACTCCGGTAGCTCCGGTAACAGAGTTCCGCTCAGAAGCTGTTTCTGCACCGGTAGAAAGCAGTATCCAGACTCCTGTTTCCAATGCGGTTCCTCTTGATACATTCCGTGCCCAGAAGGAGATCAAGTCTCTCCTGTTTATCACAGAACAGTACCTTGGCAAGACACTGACGCATACGGATGTCGACACAATTACTTACTTCTATGATACGCTGCATATGTCTGCTGATTTGATTGAATATCTGATTGAATCCTGTGTAGAGAACGGACATAAGAGTATGCATTATATCCAGAAGGTTGCCATTTCCTGGGTAGAGAACGGAGTTGAAACTATATCACAGGCAAAAGAACAGGCTGCTGCATACAGCCGTAACTGCTACACGGTTTTGAATGCATTCGGCATTAAGAACAGAGGACCTGCCTCTTCCGAACTGGAATATATTAATAAATGGGCTGATACTTATGGATTTTCCACTGACATCATTCAGGAAGCCTGTCGCAGAACAATCTCTGCCACACTCAGCCAAGTTTTGAATATGCTGACTCCATTCTCACAAAATGGTATGAATGCAATATTCATCATCTGACTGATATCAATGCCTTGGATCATGAATTCCAGAAAGAACGTTCCTTACATAGAAGTCTTGTCACAAAACCAAAGAATGTCACAAGAAATCTGAATAATTTTGAGAGACGTTCCTACGACATGGATTCTCTGGAAGAGCAGCTTTTAAAGAGCAACTAATGAAAAAACAATAGTTTAGAAGATCAATTATATTTAAGAGAATTTAAAAGGAGTCTTTTCATGGGATTAAAAATTCACAGTACCATGCAATCATGCGTAAATATGAGCAGAAACAATTACATAGCCATGACATTCAGATGGCCCGGTATGAAGAAGTCTATAAAAAGCTCCCTGAATTCAAAACACTTGATGACTCCATTGCCTCACTGTCTATTCAGCATGGAAAGAAACTACTTGATGGAGATACCAGTGCAGTTGATGCTTTAAAGAAAGATCTTGCAGAATTACGTAATCGTAAGATTCATCTGCTCAAATCAGCCGGCTTCCCAGAAGATTATCTGGAGCCGGTTTACGACTGTCCGGATTGTAAAGACACTGGATACATTGGTAATAAAAATGCCATTGTTTCAAAAAAAGCGATCATTGGATTGCTTTATGACCAGTCAAATATTAAAAAATTCCCTGTAGAAGCAGATTTTAGCAATTTCAGACTTGACTATTATCCGGTTTCACATTACGATAAGAAAACGGGACGTTCTTCTCGTTCCATGATGGAAGATACTTTGCGCATCTGCCATCATTTTATCGACAGCTTTGGTACAGAGTTTAACAATCTCTTTTTCTATGGAGATGTCGGTGTTGGGAAAACCTTTCTCTCCACCTGTATCGCAAAAAGAGATTATGAACAGAGAATATTCTGTTTTGTATTTTTCTGCTCCACAGCTTTTTAATACTCTTGCCAAGAATGCATTTGACAAAAATGACATTGATGCACATATGTGTGAATACATTTTTGACTGTGATCTGCTTATTATTGATGATCTTGGTACAGAGTACACAAACGCCTTTATTGCATCACAGTTTTTTACTTGCATCAATGAAAGGCTGCTGCATAGGAAATCAACGATTATTTCAACAAACCTTTCTTTGGAGTCGCTCGCTGATCTTTATACTGAGCGTTCTTTCTCCAGAATTACAAGCAGATATAGTCTGTTGAAAATAGTCGGTGATGATATACGAATTAAAAAGAAGTTAGAACATTAGGAGGATTATGACTCATGTTAAGTCGTTCAGAACGTATCTTGGAGAACATACCAGTAGGAAGCCTTGGAATCATTCCTTTACTTGGCTGTGAAGAGCTTGGAAATAAGGTAAATGATTACCTTGTTAAATGGCGCCGCGAAAGCGCTCACGAGCACAAGAATGATGTTGCTTTCTCCGGATATGAGAAAGAGAATTATCTGATCAATGCCAGCGTACCGCGTTTCGGTTCTGGTGAAGCCAAAGGTATCCTTGGAGAATCCGTACGTGGAAAGGATATATACCTGATGGTCGATGTATGTAATTATAATGTTACTTACTCTCTGACAGGAAACACAAACCATATGTCACCGGATGACCATTTCAGAACTTAAAGAGAATCATTGCTGCTGTAGGTGGTAAGGGACGCCGTATTAACGTTATTATGCCATTCCTTTATGAAAGCCGTCAGCATAAGAGAACTTCCCGTGAAGCTCTTGACTGCGCACTTGCGCTTCAGGAGCTTGTCCGTATGGGAGTTGACAATATTATCACTTTTGATGCTCATGACCCTCGTGTATCAAATGCGATTCCGCTGAGTGGATTTGAGACAATCTCACCAACTTATCAGTTCATCAAAGGTCTTCTTCGCAAGGTAAAAGGATCTTCAGATCGACAGTGAACATATGATGGCGATCAGTCCAGATGAAGGTGGTACAAACCGTGCTGTATATCTTGCCAACGTTCTTGGTCCGGATATGGGTATGTTCTACAAACGCCGTGATTACACTCAGATTGTAAACGGACGTAACCCTATCGTTGCTCATGAGTTCCTTGGAAGCTCTGTAGAGGGCAAAGATGTAATTATTATTGATGATATGATACAGAACCAGTGGATCTGATCATCCGAGAACTGGATGATGCCATTTCATTTTCAGTCCGGGATTACGGCCGTGGACTTTCCGAGGATCTTCTGCCTCATATTTTTGAAGGCGGACAAGTTTCGTCCGGCTCCAGTGACAGCCACAGAGGGATGGGAATCGGACTTTCCATCTGCCAGACGATCATACAGGCACACGGCGGGCAGATTACCGCTGTCAACCATACCGGTGATCGTACAAAGGGAGCTGAATTTACTTTTACACTTCCAAAAGAAAAGGAGAGCTGACAATGCCTAAATTTTCGATACTGATTATTGAAGATGAAAAAAATATCCAGACTTTTTATGCGTAAAATCCTGATCCGTCATGACTACCGGGTTCTTTGTGCCGATGCCGGTACGGAAGGGTTAAGTCTCATCCGTTCTCAATGTCCTGATCTTGTCCTTCTTGATCTCGGACTTCCCGATATGAACGGAAATCAGATCATCCAGGATGTGCGGACATGGTCGAGTATCCCCATCATCGTGATCTCCGCCAGAAGTGCGGAACGCGAAAAGGTGCAGGCTCTTGACCTTGGTGCTGATGATTACATAACCAAACCTTTCGGCACTTCCGAACTGCTTGCCAGGATCCGTACCTCCCTGCGGCACAGCAACCGGATGCATACTGATCAGGAGTTATATATTAAAGCCTACAGACATGACAAAATGACACTGGATTTTTTCCAAAGGCTGCTCACCCTGGAGGATGAACCCGTTCATCTGACACCTGTTGAGTATAAGATTGTTGCCTATCTGGCACAAAATTCTGGAAAGGTTGTTACTTATGTCTCGATCCTTTCCAATGTCTGGGGACCTTATGCAGATGATGACAATAAAATCCTGCGTGTAAATATGGCGAATATCCGTCGCAAAATTGAGCTTGATCCTGCCCAGCCACATTATATCTTTACAGAAGTCGGTGTCGGCTACCGCATGGCAGAAGATGAGGGGCAGGTCTGATATCAGGCCTGCTAAAATTATGCTAAAAAGACTTTCTTTTTATTCCTTTTCACATTCTTTTTTTTCTAAAATAGACACTGTTCAGAATACAAAAAGGAGTGTGCAACATTATGAATATCGGCTTAATTTTACTTATGATTATCGGTGGGGCTGTCGGTGTCTTCTCTACACTTTACATCCTGGTTTCTTTACCTGCGACCATCATCTTTAAGATAATCCGCAAAGGTGAGTCATGGTACGCCACTGATGATGTAAACAGCTTATATTAATTAACAATACCAGATACCTCTTTCCTATTTCCCCGGAGCAATTCATTTTCACGAGAAAAACGGTTTCATAATGGACTTGGGTTCATAAATAACTTTATTTCGCAAGAAACTCATTTCCATGACGGATTATTTTTTCAGAAAATGTTCTCTCTGGGGATATTCCTGTCTAATCTGAAGGCAGCAAGAGCTGCTTTTTGAAGCAGTTCAAACTCCTTATCCATATGCAGCATATGTGGAGGGCAAATGCGATCATACTGATCTGATCGGCAATTTTCTTTTGCCACACTTTCTTCTGATAACTGTCCCATTCCAAAATACGATTGAGGTGAAGCCTCTTCCTTTCCGGCTTACATCAATAAACTTGAGAAAAGCATTTTTTTCTCATTTCCCAAAATAGTTCCTGTTCCCATCCATTTCTCTTGTCTGCATCGAAAAATAACAGTTCTTCGTAATAATTTCTATTGCCTGTTTTTTCTTTGGCCCCGCCAAGATCTATGGAGCCTCCTTCTGCAATATATTTTAATTCCATAAGACTTCCTACAAATGCATCATTTTTTGGTCTTCTCTTCCCGTATCTTGCAATCCACAGCTTTTCCATAAACCGGATTTGCGGTAGTTCTATCTGCATTTTCACCAATGTTTCTTACTTCTTCCTCTCTTTGAGCATCTTTGCCTTTTTACTGCATCCAGCTCCTGATAAAATATCTCTCCACAATTTTCTCTTCTCGGTCTTCCTGTCTGTCAGTTTCCAGTCCGGTTCTTCTTTCCAGACCATTTCTTTTTCCTGCCCATTTCTTCCTTCCTATATTCTTTTCTCTGTGTTCTTCAAATTTTCTCTGTCCTGGATTTTTCTTCTCCGTCTTCTACTTATATTTCTGTTTTTAAAAGATCTATTTCTCCACAAAATTCATCTACATTCCTGGTTTCTACTTTCTGATATAAAGACATATAGTATCTTCCATCTTTCAGTTTATGATTACTGATATCATTTTCCTTTAAAATATCAACAGCAAGCCGGGCCATCTCTCCTGCCTGGTCTACATTATCGTTGTATACTGTTCCCTGCATTGTTCCTTCTTTTACTGCCTCAAGTGCATCTTCCAGTCCGTCTATTCCGAAAATAACCGGCCTTTGTTCTTGAGTGTATCCTGCCTTCTTATATGCTTCCACAGCTCCCAGCGCCATCTCGTCATTGTTTGATATGACCATTTCGATCTCGGTCCCATAATGGTCGATCAACTGGTCATACGATTCTCTGCCTGACCCCTGTTCCAATCAGCGAACTGATAACTTAATTTTTCAAGCTCTATGCCATTCTCAATAAGTGTCTTGACCGAGCTGTCCGTTCTGCTTATGGCATCCTGGTGTCCCGCCTCACCCTCAAGGAGAATATACTGTATCTTTCCATCCCTATTACGATCTACCTCCGGATGTTCATTTATATAATCTGCGGCAATCTCTCCCTGCATCTCTCCTGATTGTTTCGCATCGCATCCCACATAATACAGCTTATCCCACTGCATAAGATCATCCATAACAGGTTCCCTGTTAAAAAAAATAACAGGAATATCATTATCTCTGGCATTTCTTATTATCTTTGAAGGAGCAGTTCTGTCCACCAGATTAACACACAGAATATCGCATCCTGCATCTATCATTTCCGCTGCCACCTCATCCTGGTCTTCCTGATCGTCATCTGCACTCCTTATAGAGACTATGATCTTCATATGGGCAGTCTCCATGGATTTAAGATCCTCGGTTTTGAGACTGTCATGAGTATTGATAAATGCATCATTCTGCGTATAAGTTATAACCCCTACCCTCAGGGTTGTGTAACTCTTGTGTTTCCTGCTTCCACAGCCCGCCAGACTCACCAAGAACCCCACCGTCAGTATCAAAGGCTGTTATTTTTTTTAATTCTATTCATATGAGTATAAAAACCTTTCTACATCGTCAGAGAAAATATCCTCTCTGTAAATAACCTTAGCATCTGCCTCATGGCTTTCAATGGAATAAAATGAATTGTCAAGCTTCTTCGCAAGTTCCATAATACTTTCATACCCTATATCATATCCATCCGGCACCACCAGACACCTTATCTGCCCATAATCAAGAAGCGTCACTGACTTCATACTGCTTCCAATACCATATATCTCTGCGCCATAGAACCCTTTTTCTGCCTTTTCCCCAAGGATCATCAAGAATATATGGTCCATTGCACATATATAATCCCGGTGCAGGACATATGATAAATGCATCCACATTATTGTCAAGCTGCTCATATATAAGGGTCTTTTCATCATCGGCATTTTTTATATCATCTGTATTGCAGATAATAAGATGAAGATTATTCAAATCTGCTGAGTGCTTCAGTCCTTGGAAAAGAGCATCCCATCTCTTATCACCGGATCTCTCAACTATAACCGCAACCCTCTTCTGGGGAACATCCTCTTCGAATATTTTTCTTACAAAAAATACGGCAAGAGCCAAAAGAATCAATTCTGCCACAATAATGGTAATCTTACTTTTCTTCATCTGTCACCTTCGCCTTTCCGTATTTCTGTTTCTCAAGCTCCACACGATTCTGATCATTATAAGGTATCGCAGGAATATGGATAACTATTCTGGTTCCCTCATCAGGCTCGCTATACACCTGAAGTCCGTACTGACTGCCGAACATGAGCTGTATCCTGTTGTGAACATTGATAAGCCCCACTCCGGAGCCATGCTTTGGTACCTTCTCATTATCTGAAAGGATGTTGTCAACAACCTCCTCTGACATTCCCATTCCATTGTCCTCAACAGTGATATAAATATCATCATCCTTCTTCTCACCGCGAACCGTGATCTTGCCGCCATCATCCTCATCCATATTGCCAACGCCGTAATAAATAGCATTTTCAAGTATAGGCTGAACCACTAGCTTTACAATACAGTAATCATTTACCTCTTCATCTATGATAAACTCAGTCTTAAAACGTTCTTTGTATCTTACCTTCTGTATGTTCATGTAGCTTCTGCTGTGCTGAATCTCATCTGATATCTTTATTATGGTTCTGCCCTTTGAAAGACTGATTCTTAAGAGCTTGGCAAGCTCAGATATCATAAATACCGCATCAGTATTCTTGTGAGCCTCAACCATCCAGGTAATCGATTCAAGCGTATTGTACAGAAAGTGAGGATTTATCTGGCTCTGAAGCGCATCCATCTCGCTCTTCCTACGCTGATTCTGCTGCCTTATTATCTCCTCCATCAGTTCCTCGATCTGCTCATAGGACTTCTGGACGGAATAACCCAGGTGTCTTATCTCCGAAGATCCGCCCACGTATATATCCGGTTTCTCTCCTGCCTCATATGCCTTAACTGACTCATTAAGCTTAAGTATAGGTCTTGAGATTTTTTTTGTGATTATCCTGTTTACCTCAAGGATCATCATGAGAAGAACTATGGCTGTTGTGATTATATAATATCTGAATTTCTTAATATTTATAGTCTGAACCGTATCCGGGACCACACCAATTATCTTCCAACCGGTATATGCAATACTTCCAACAACCACATTTCCGCTTTTTCCGTTTAATTTCAGTTCATAGGTTCCGTCCTCCAGCATGGCAACCTTTCCTACATCCTCTGATATAAGACCTCTGTCTATCTCTGTCCTCCTAGGATGATAGATTATCTTGCCTTCTCTGTTGCACAAGTAGTAGTATACTTCGTTGGAATCCTCATTTATAGCTTTCATGGTATCGGATATAACTGAACTCTTCATATCCACAAGGAGCACACCACTTACGGGCGTCTTTCCGTTGTTGATATCCACCGATCGGCTTAAAGATATTACCCAGTAATACTTATACGACTCATGTCTGGCAAATTCCTGATCATTTACATCGCCTTCCTGGATTATGTTATAATTCAAGGCATTGGAAATCTGTCTCACATTAAGAAGATCTGAATCTATCTTTTCAACAGTGCTGTTTATAAGGCTCTCTGCATTAGATATAGCAGTCTGCTTTATAGCCCGCGTAAATCTGTTATAGATAAGCAGCCCCATAACGACGGTTGTAACTATCGTGAGTGTAGTAAGTACTGCCATGATTATGGATTGTATATCAAATCCTATAAATCTTCCTCTGTGAAACCAGCCCCTTATTCTCATCTTAAGAGAATGTTTATCCTTCTGCTGTCCATATCCCTTTTTTTTACCCATAATAAGTGTTCTTCCATTTCTGTTTGATCATCAGCCGTTCAGATGCTCTGTTCTGTACTTTGAGGGTGATACCCCAAAGCTCTTCTTAAACACATAGCTGAAATAGTTTGCATCAAGATACCCCACCTTTTCTGCAATCTTATAGCTCTTCTCATTTGTCTCGAGTATGAGTGACGCCGCATGTTCCATTCTGTAATCCGTAAGATAGGAAACAAATGACTTTCCTGTCTCCTTCTTAAATACCGAAGAAAAGTATGAGTTAGATACTCCCAGATCTGAACACACCGTATCCAACGACAGATTAGGCTCCATATATCTATCCCTTACTATATTCTGTGCATCTGTAACCAGTCTTCTTGAAGTGCTGTTTCGGGCATTCTTAAGTTCCTCGGCAATGGCTGTGGCTGTTTCTGTTATCCACGAGGTCAAGGTACTCTCATCCATCTCCGGTACCTTTTCATATGGATTTTCCACACCACAGCAGAACTCGTTAAAGTCAATAAAATTATTTGCACAAAATCTATAGAAAGCTCCCACCATCTCCATGGTGGCGAGGTTGTACTGACTTACAGTCTTGGCATTCCTGTGAAGCTTTTCGATCTCCTTTGCTGCCGATTTCTTTATTGCATCAACGGAGCCGAGATGTATATTCTTAAACAGATCATGCATTTTTGTATCCTCTGACTGGATGGCGATCTCCTGCTCTTTTGGTGCTATCTCACCGATATTTATAGCCCGCCCGGTTCCGTAGAGGACTCTGTAGGACAAAGCCTCTCTGGCGCCATCATAGGAATTATTTATATTAAAAAGGTTATCCAGGCATCTTCCGATACCTGCTGTAACCACGGCTCCCATAACTCTGTATGCCCATCTGCAGAACCTGTCGCAGGTATCCGTAAGCTGAGCTACAGTATCCTCTGAGGCAAGCTCTACTATCAATACCGTGTTGCCGAGATAAGTAAATATCTGACTGTTCCACTCTGAAAGTATCCTGTCCTTAATTTCTCTTTCCACTGACATGGACAACAGCAGGGGGTTCATGCCCTCCGGCACATGATGTTCTGATGTGTGGAATATGGCACAGCAATAATATGGTCCCCTCATATTTATCTGGTATGCGGAAAGGAATTTCTCATAGTCCGACTCCTTCACACGTCCTTCAATAAGAGATATGAACAAGTTCATCTGAAGCATAGGAAGGGAATCATTGAAATAGTTCTCTAGCTTCTTCACGTTAAGCTTCTCTTCTCTCTCAATGTCCAGAGTATTCTTAAGTCTCTTGAGACAGTCTGACAGCTCCAGTGCATTGATAGGCTTGAGCATGTATTCTTCTATCTCGAGATGTACTGCCTCCTTGGCATATTCAAACTCATCAAAGCCTGTAAATATTATTATGTGTATATTGGGATATTCGTTATTCAGCCTTCTGGACAATTCAAGTCCGTCCATGTAAGGCATTTTTATATCTGTGATAACCACATCCGGCTGAAGCCTCTCTGAAAGCTCCAAGGCTTTTACTCCGTTGTTGGCACTGCCCACCACTTCGAAGCCCAGCATATCCCAGTGTATCTTATGTTCTATTACGTCAATTACCTCTTCTTCATCATCCACAAGAAGTACTTTATATTTATCCATCAGTTTTTCCTCCGATACTAAACATTATCCCATGTAAACCCATAGGTCTCAGAGAGTTGATATTTCCTGCCGATTTCTTTTACAAAGCACGGCAAATCTGCTTTTGCATTTTCCTTCACACTATTTTCATTATATCAGATATTGTCGATTACATAAATCATTTTACAGAAACTTCATATATCTAAATGTATGTGTCCACCATTCACATATAGTATAAATGTCCAGACCATAGCGTAGGTTTTCGTAATGAGGTTTGACCTTGCTACCGGCACAAAGCTCATGTTTGAGGAGGAGCTCTTCATAACTATGACTTACCAGTTGAGGAGGAACTTTTTATAGCTCCGACGAGTTTGGGCGACTGCCGGTTAATAAGCTGGTCGAACCGAATAGAAAAACAAGCGTGACTGGCATTATACTATATGTGTATGTGGACATTAACCACTCAGATAAAGAAGTTTAGTAAAATATGCACAGAGGGCAGCAACCATCGTTATATAACATAAAGCCGCCCGATCATCCTTTAGATAACCAAGGCGGCTTTACGTCTACGACACTGTCGTTTTATTAAATTTATCTGTGATATTGCAAGTCACACAACATTTATCTGTCTGTGATTACTTCTTCTGTACATACTTGAGACAGTCAAGTGTTACGGCTGCAAGAATGATGATACCTTCGAAGATGAACTGAAGGTTTGTATCAATACCAAGTATTGTAAGAGAGTATGTAAGTGATGTGAAGATAAGTACACCTGTTACAACACCTGAGATCTTACCGATACCACCTGTGAATGATACACCACCAACTACGCAGGCTGCGATTGCGTCCATATCCCAGCCCTGTCCATAAGCTGCCGATCCTGAACCAACCATTCTGTTACACTCAAGCCATGAACCAAATCCGTAAAGGATACCTGCAAGGATGAATGCTCCAAGAGTTACTTTAAATACTGAGATACCTGAAACTGCTGCTGCCTCAGGATTACCACCTACAGCGTAGAGATTCTTACCAAATGTAGTCTTGTTCCAGATGAACCATACTACGATGATTGCTACAACTGCCCAAATGATAATTGTTGGGAAGTTACCAAGTCTAGGGATGAACATATTTGGAATTGCTGAATCAATAGCACCAAATGATACACCCTTTGTTGCGTATGTTACGAGACCGAAGATAATAAGCATGTTAGCCATTGTTGAAATGAATGGATGCATCTTAAACTTCGCCATGAAGAAACCTGCTATCATTGCAAATACTGTTGTAAGAATGATACATGCAACAAGAGCGAAGATAGCTCTGCCTGCTACAGGAATATTTGTAAAGTCAAATATATGTCCGAATACACCACCTGTATTAATACCATTGTGCATAATGATTGTGGCAGTAACCATACCCATACCTACCATACGTCCTACGGAAAGATCGGTACCTGTTAAGAGGATCAATCCGGCAACACCAAGTGCAAGGAACATTCGAGGTGAAGCCTGCTGTAAGATATTAAGTATGTTTGTAAGTGTAAGCAGCTGTGTATTCTTAACGATAGGTGTAATAATACAAAGTGCTATGAAGATAAGGATGATTACAATATACAGACCATTCTTGTAAAGGAACTGTGATGTATTGAAGTTGTATTTGTAATTCTCAAAGCCCTGTGCTCTCTTCTGTCCGAATGTGTACTTTGACATACGGAGAAGATCGATTAAGTGATACTGATGTAAGAATGCGTCATGCTTTCTGTCCTTGATCTCCTGGAGTTTTGAGTCGTGAGCCATCTGGATATCGAAGAGTCTGTTCTTATATACATACTTCTCATCCTTGATCTCGCCTGAGTCTGTAATCTGCTTAAGTGCCTGCTCATGCTCAACCTTTAATGTTGCTTTCTTCTTGTCGTAAGCTTCATTCTCTGCTGCCTTTTCTAATTCGCAGCTTGCTTCTACCTTCTGGTAATACTCTGTCTTGTAATGCTTCTTAAGGTATCCTTCAGCGTCTGCGATGAGAGCTGAAACCTTTGACTTATTTGCTGCCTCAACAGCCTTAGCCTTCTCTAAATCCACCTTATCCTTAGCAACAATCCTCTGGATCTCGTCCTTTGATAAGTTCTTGTCCTCCTTTGTGAGGGCTATATGGTTCTTTAAGCTCTGAACCTTGTCAGCTCCGTCAACACGAAGTGCGTCGATCTGACTCTGTATTTTTCCAACATATTCATCAATCGGCTTTAAGAGTTTTGCCTCGTCCTCAGCCGAAAGTATCTTACTATTGTCTGCCATATCCAATACTCCTCTCTTTTACAAATATTTAGCACTGAGTCTTAATAATTCTTCCTGGTTTGTTTCCTTTGTGTTTACGATACCTGCAAGATGTCCGTTAGACATAACGCCTATACGGTTTGTGATACCAAGTATCTCAGGCATCTCTGAGGAAACAACTATAATTGTCTTGCCCTGCTTTGCCATGTTGATGATCAATTCGTAGATCTCATACTTGGCACCTACATCGATACCTCTTGTAGGATCGTCCATCATGAATACGTTAGGTGAACGCTCAAGCCATCTGCCGAAGATGACCTTCTGCTGATTACCACCTGACAGGCTTGAGATCATATCATCAGGTCCCATACACTTTGTATGCATGACCTTGATCTCCTCTGCTGTTGCACGTACCATGTCGTCATTTGATAATGCAAGACCTCTCTTGTAGTGGTTCATATTTGCAATGGTTGTGTTAAATGTAAGATCTCCTTTAAGGAAGAGACCGTTTGCCTTTCTTTCCTCTGTTATAAGGGCAAATCCATGATCCATAGCATCCCTTGGTGAGGAGAAGTTCATCATTTTTCCATTGTATACTACATTTCCTGCTGCTCTTGTTCGAATACCAAATATGGTTTCAAGAAGCTCTGTACGGCCGGCACCAACCAAACCATAAAGTCCGAAGATCTCACCCTTCTTTACATCGAAGGTGATGTTCTGTAACTTCGGAGCATATTTTGTAGAAAGTCCCTGTATTGAGAGAACGGTTTCACCCGGCTTATTGTCAACCGGTGGGAATCTGTTGTCCAGAGAACGGCCAACCATCGCTGATATAAGCTCATTCATATCTGTATCCTTGCTGTCCTTTGTCATAACAAGACTACCGTCTCGAAGTACTGAAACCTGGTCACAGATCTCGAAGATCTCATCCATCTTATGTGAAATATAGATAAGGGAAATACCCTGCTCCTTTAACTGTCTCATCATCTTGAACAACTTGGCAACCTCAGGTGCTGTAAGTGATGATGTAGGCTCATCAAGTACGATAACCTTTGAGTTGTATGATATAGCCTTGGCAATCTCGCACATCTGTCTCTGTGATACGGACATTCTCTTCATAGGCTGTGTGAGATTAACAGTTATTCCAAGCTTTCTGAACAGATCAGAAGCTTCCTTTCTCATTCTGCCTTCATCAATTATACCCATTGAGTTCCTAGGGTATCGTCCAAGGAAGAGGTTATCTACAACGCTTCTCTCAAGACACTGGTTAAGCTCCTGATGAACCATTGCGACACCATTTTCAAGTGCATCCTTGGGACCTGTAAAGTTTACTTCTTTACCATCTAATATTATAGTTCCTTCGTCCTTCTGATAGGTTCCGAAGAGACATTTCATCATTGTCGATTTTCCGGCACCATTCTCACCCATAAGACCCATTATTGATCCAGGCTTAACATTCAAATTGATATGATTAAGAACCTTGTTTCTACCGAATGATTTGCTCATGCCGTTAATCGATAAGATGTATTTATTCTTATCATCTGCCATAGTTCTACTTCCTTTTCTTAGTAAAAGAAGGGTATCAATTTTTTTCTGACACCCTTCTGAGTTAAATCATTTTGCCTTTAGATCAATATCTTACTGATTAAGAATTGATGTGTATGAAGCAGCATTGTCTGTCTTAACCATGTTAATTGCGAATGCGTCATACTCGCTTGGATTTCCAAGACGGTTTGTGATATTGGACTCTGTCTGACCATCACCACCGATGTAATCTACGTCAAGGTTAAGAAGATCATCGTAGTTCTGAAGAAGTGGCTGGTATGTTGAGCTTAAGAAGTTATCTGAAGCATTGTAGATATCAAGCCATACCTTCTTCTTAGGGCTCTTGCTTGAGTCAAGCTGCTTTGAAACCTTGTCATAAACCTTTGTTGAATCTGTGAAATCCTGGTAATTATCAGCTGTTACAGCTACATTTAATGCGTAGTATGATCTCTCTTCCTCGCTGTATCTGTAATCTTCGCCTTCTGTTAAGCAGTTACCTGCTTCATCAGGTGTACCGATACCTGTATCAACATCTACACCGTCAAGTGCGTTACGAAGTACTCTGAGTGTAAGATATGCCTGTACGTCTGCATGCTGTGAAATTGTTCCGCCGTAGCCTTCTGCTATAGCTGCAACTGCATCACTGTTTGCATCGTATCCGAATGTAGGAACCTTAGCGTCCTTTGCCCAAGCATTGAACATTGACATTCCCATACCATCATTATTTGAAACAACTACATCGATCTGATCACCGAATGAAGCTGTCCATGTTCCAATAGCGTTACCGGCTGTAGCTGCATCCCATGTAGCTCCTGCTGAATTCTTCATCTCCTGTGAAGCAAGCTCACGGATTGTGTAAGTCTTACCACCAACCTCGATTGTTGAGTCCTGAACAACCTTTGATGCGCCATCAACATTTGTTCCTGCTGGTGATGAATCTACACTTCCATCTGTCTCAACGCCTGTGCCCAGTGCTGAACGAACACCTCTTGTACGAGCGATTGAATCGTTGTGTCCGATATCACCGATTGCAAGTACATAACCGATTACTCCATCACCGTTACGATCCATTGTTGCTGCATTTGCCTTGATGTAATCAAGAACCATCTCGCCCTGGAGCTCAGCACCCTGATTAGCATCGAAACCTACATAATAGGTATCCTTGTTGTAGTTAAGAGCGTCCTTATCAAGCTCTCCTGTTGAACTGTTTGATGGCTGACGGTTGAACCAGCAAAGTGGCTTCTCACTGTTCTTTGAACTGCTGCTGCTTCCGCTTCCGCTTCCACCATTACCGGTTGATCCACATCCTACCATTGACATTGCAAGTGTTGCTGCTGCTATAACAGCTAATGCTCTCTTTTTTCTCATTTGACATTTCCTCCTGTTTCTAAAAAATTGTCGGTTTTGTTTTTTTTTGTGAGTTTCGGGATTCTTTCGACCGTTCCCGTTTTGTTTAGGTTTTTTGTTTTGCCTCAACGACTAAATTCATTATAGTTTCTAAGGGGGCGAAAAAAAATAGAATATTT
>VOFC01002247.1_pt1 | contig 41469 bp, 63 predicted proteins | sample 5384161 | NCBI WGS metagenome assembly VOFC01 (sample SAMN12384722, study PRJNA508395) | human gut metagenome | isolation source: healthy gut B | host: Homo sapiens
TCCGCACGGCATCACTGTTGCGCCATGCCACGATCCGGTCGGTATCCTCACGGGTCATCAGCCGTAAATAGATTCCTGCTCCGGTATCCCGGTAAACTCCGGGAATCCGTTCCGATGCGCTATCCGCTTTTTATTTCTGTCCGCATGGTATCCTGCATAATATTCACTCCTTATGCCTGTCTGTAGGCATTGCACAGATCGATCACTCTGGCGATCTCATCCTCCCGCATCTCCGGGAACAGCGGCAGGGTCACGCAGTGTGCGGCCAGATATTCCGCATTGGGACAGTCTCCCGGCTGATAGCCCAGATTGGCATAAGCCTTCTGCAAATGGCAGGGTACCGGATAATGCATGTTACACTCCACATCATGATCTGCCATATAGCGGATAAAGTCTTCATGATCCGGAACCGTGATGACGAACAGGTGGAACACCGGTGTGGTGTTCTCCGGATGACGCTGCATGGTGATCAACGGATTTGTGATCTCCTTCAGATAACGATGTCCGATCTCCTGCCGTCTCTTCGTCCACTCCGGCAGATATTTCAGGCTTACACTCAATACTGCACCCTGCAGACCTCCAGTCGATAGTTGTAACCAATCTCATCATGATAATACCGCACATCACAGCCCTGATTCTTCAGACGGTCGATATGCTTATAATATTTTTCTTCCTGACAGGTAACACTGCCGCCCTCACCAAAGGCGTAGAGGTTCTTGCCCGGGTAGAAGCTGAAGCATGCCAGATCTCCCAGGGTTCCCACATTTTTCCCCTCAAACTGTGCCCCGTGAGCCTGTGCACAATCTTCCACCACGAACAGACCGTGACGGTCTGCGATCTCGCGCACGCCCGCATAATCAAAGAAAGGCTGACCGTAGAGATGGACACCGATGATCCCCTTTGTCCTCTCTGTGATCTTCGCCTCCAGTACGGAAGGATCGATCTCCCAGGTATCCGGTGTGCAATCTGCGAACACCGGCGTGGCTCCCGTATAGCTTACCCCCCATGCCGTGGCAATGTAGGTATTTGGCCGGTACGATCACTTCATCTCCCGGGGCCCGCCCAATGCCAGCATGGCCAGATGTAAGGCGGAAGTACCGTTATTCACACCACTGGCATATCGACTGCCCACATAAGCGGCAAACTCTTTGTCAAACGTATCCGCATATTTTCCGCCGGAAAAGGCGGTCTCCTTTACATACGTTCTCAATGGCTTTCCGGTAGGCTTCCGCATGCGCCTCCACATCTCTTGTCAGATCGATTCTTTTAATATGTGCCATGGTATTATCCTTCTTTCTTCCGTTTCCGGGGCAAAAGCCCTCAACCTTGATGCCTACGGATTGTCCGTGCTACGCACTTATGCGCGAGTTCATGTGGGCTTAGATCTTTTTCCCCTGGCATCTTATATATGCTTCTTAATATAAAACTCGTTAAACAATCTTGCAATCTGTACCAGATAATTACAGATCGTCTTAAATACCTTAACGGTAGTATTGTAATCTTCCTGCCACTCCACCGGGTAATCCAGGATCTTCACGCCCCGCTTCTCCGCCCGTAACAGGAATTCGATCATATAGAACCAGCCGTTATCCTGACTACAGCCCTCAATCAGGGAAAGAGCAGTCTCTCTGCGGACAAATGTGAAGCCGCAGATGGCATCCGTGGATTTCATCCGTAAGAACAGCTTTAACAGAATCAACAGTCCCTGGGACGTAATCCTGCGATACCATTTTCTTCCCTTTGTATCGGATTCTCTGGCGAAACGGCTGCCGTTAATGTATTCGATCTGAGGCTGTATTTCAAAAAATGGATTGCCTCTCCCAGATGTTTGATATTGGTAGACAGGTCAATGTCCATATATCCCACCACGTCACCGTGGCTCAATTCCACACCTCTGCGGAAAGCCGCACCGACACCGCGGACATTGATTCTCTCATATCTTACTTTTTCATATTTCTGACAGAGCATCTCCGCGATCTGCGGGGTCTCGTCCTCGGAACCGTTATCCACAATAATGATCTCATAATCTTCAAATGCGATCTTGCGCAGATACTCCACCGTCCGGGTCACACCGTTCTCCAGGCGCAGACGTTCATTTAATACCGGAAAAATAATCGTAAACATCATTTTGTCAGTTTTTCCACTCCTTCAATTACGTAGTGCTGTCTCTTAAAGCTCATATTCAGGATCACAGACAGATATTTGAAGATCAGTGTCAGCATGACGGACATCATGAAAAATCCGAACGATATCAGCGTCATCAGACTCATCCAGCCTTCCACGGGACGTACCGTGCTGAAGATCGAATACACGATCCAGGCAAACATGATCACCATGACTGCAAACAGAATACTACTGATCAGCATGGAAAATTTCTCCAGTACATCCGTGAAAATGATCAGCGTATCCAGAGCCAGACTGCTGCGGGTATTCCGCTCTTCCCTGTTCCTGGTTCCCTTTGCCATCTCTTTATTGCCATAGACTATGGTCTCCGCCCGCAGTCCGCAGTTCATATACATGGCCTTGCGGTAAGGAATATACGCATTCATCTGATTCACACGGTTCACTGCCCGTCTGGAAATAATGCGGAAACGTTCCTGACGCAGCTTATGGGTATTACGGCTTCCCCAAATTGTACACCGCATAGAAAAAGTCTGGAGGTAAATGCTACATCCCGCTTCGGTGCCGCAGCCACCACGTCATAGCCTTCCAATGCCTTATGATAGATATCCATGATCAGGGACGGTTCAAAATCCAGCAGACAACGGTCGAATTCAAAGAGAAAATCTCCAACAGCCAGATCTCTTCCGGCGTTCATGGCCATTTCCACCCCCTGATAAAAGCTCAGATTGATCAGGCTCACCACATGGCGGGTATTGCTTTCTTCCAGATACCGATGGATCTCCTCGATGGTATTGTCCATGCAGCAGTCATTCACACAGACGATCTCATATTTTTCGAAATGTTCTTCCATGGTGCCACAGACCGTATTCAGAAAATCACGGATGTGCGCACCATCGTTGTGCAGATACAGCACGCAGGATACGAAATTTTTCTCTTTATTATTCTGTATTGCGTTTCTTTCTCCATAATGTTTCCTTTTTCTTCGCGATTAATCTAAAAACGGATCCAGATCATATACGGTATTGATCTTGCCCGGATAATACACTGATAAAAACAGGATCTTCGGAAAGAGCCCGGATTACTGTGGGTCTCGAATCGTCGATCTCCGAAGCCTTCAGAATGGGCTTCATGGAAAACAAAGATTTCTCATAGCTGAACGCATACTCTTCCCGCATATATTTTCGTGCCAGTGTGGACATATACTCCCAGGCGCTCTCCGGTCTGCCGGGGCAATCGTTACAGTTCCCCAGAAAACCTCCCTGACAGCAGTTGCCATTCTCTCCCACACAGGAAACTGTGGTGTCGCATCATAGCTGGTCTTATGAGGAGTGTAAAAGGTTACCGAAGTCAGGGAATGATAACCGGTCTTTCCAAACGGCATAATGGAGAAAAAGGGGCCATCCATTACCGTAAAACCGATATTCCGGATCTTATCGCTGGCTTTGCAGAGAATGATCTCGCACAGTTCATATTTCAGTCCGAAATCCTGCGTCTCTGCGCCCTTTACTTTCCTCAGGATCTGATTCACAGAAGCATAGGTGGCATTCAGGACAAAGGGAGCCCGGTAGACCTCCTGTTTTCCTTCGTGAAGTGCCGTCACCTCATAACAGTCCGTCTGCTTTTCGATCTCCGTGATCTGCCGCCCGAAATGCAGCTTCATGCCGGGATATTTCGCGATCTCCTCCATCAGGTGATCCCGCAAAATATGGGCATCGTACGTATACTCCTCGGTGAGGAACGCACCGTCACACAAGCCCCGGCTGAAAATACTCTTCCACCGGAAGAGGTTTGCAGGGGATCCCCGCATCCTGACAGAATTTGCGGAACTCGGTTGCGTCTGTCCAGGAAAAATGGCTGGAAGTCGCGTAAATCTGCTCAAACTTCGTATGAATACAGAAGGAATAGTCCTCCACAAAACGCTTGAAATACCCCGCTGATTTCATAGCGGTGGACAGAGATCTGGGATAATGGTAGCCCATGTGAACTCTGGCCTGATTGATATATGTGGCTCTGGTAAAAGGAGCCTGTTCGATCTCCAGTACCTCTACCTGTTGTCCTCTTTTTCCACAGTACAGGGCCGCGTACAAGCCATACAGTCCCGCACCGATGATCAGTTTATCCATTTTTCCTCCTGCCGGTGACAAGCGCCAGTACATAAGGCAGCGCCAGCATCACCGGATATACATATCGCATCTGTACGGTGGGTCCGAACAACATGGTCCCGTAATAGCCTGCCACAATGGCAAGGGGCAGACAGAACCGCTTCCTGTCTACGATCACCAGCACTGCTGCCAGGGCCAGATACAGCCACAGATAGCTTCCCGGCACGAAGAGATATTTCAATACCGGAGTCCGCAGATAACTGTTGTTCTCCGCCCAGCTCTCCAGCTGTTCAAAGAGCCACGGCCATTTGCTGTCCTTGTAGATCCCTCTGTTGTTCAGGGTATCTTCTTCCCATCTGGTCTGCACATAGCTTAATCCTGCTCTGCCCTCCCACGGTTCACATCCGCATGGGTCGTATCAAACGGAGACAGGAACCCCGGCATTGGTAGCCAGTGCCGCATTGATCATATCTCCCGGATACTGCGTCAGCAGGTGCAGATATACCCGGATAAATTCACCGGAACGGTAGCGTGCCACATAAGTGTTGGTATGTCTTTTGACAGGATCCGCAATTCCGGGATCATAATCCCGATACGCCTCATCCAGAATAAAATCATTGATCAGTGCTTTGTCCGCCGCATCCATGGTATTGTCATCCTCCGCAAGGACGCTGACTCCCCCGTGATAGATCATACAGCGGGATAACTGCTGGATCGGCATGCTCAGCATCTCCCGGCGGTCTCCCTGTTCCGCATGCGTGGCGGAAAATACCGCAGACAGCACAAAAAGCCCTACGCAGAAAGCTGCTCCGCATACCACCAGCAGTCTCCCCCAGAGCTTCCTCGCTCTTTTCCCGAAACAAAAGGTCAGGAATGTAAAAGCCAACAATACGATCATTGCATATTTTCCGTTGTTACGGAATAAGATCATCCCCACGGTTCCCAGGGCAAACAGCAGATCCCGGATCCCGGGCCGCCAGGCATTGCGGTCTTCCACAGCAGATCTGCGAGACTGACCAGCTGCAGCAATAAAAAAGCACTGAATACCGTGTCTTTTGTCATGCTGACACTCATATACCAGTGAAACGGGAAAAACATCCCCAGTAACTGAATGGCCAGCTGCCACCCTGCGGCAGTTTTCCGGTGATGCAGTACCAGCATTCCATAAGCCATGCTTCCCGAAAGCAACAGCATCTGTACTGACGTATAGAATGCCATTCCGGCATTCACACTGCCGAAGATATGACTTCCCAGCCACAGCATCCCCTGCAGAAACAGAGTGTGCACAATGGGGTGATGATCGAAATAATAATGTTCCATGATCTGTCCCGTCTGCACCGGTGCATCATAGGCACAGATTCCGGGATAATATGCCAGATATACCGGCAGCCAGGCCAACAGCAGAAACAACAGACTTCCGAAAAATATCTGCACACCGGAGCGGCGCTGCAGCCAGGCGGAAAGGTGGGCATACCATGCAGCCTGCTTTTTCCCGGTGTCTTCGGCGGTCTGTGCCCGGTTCCAAAGTCGATGCACCACCCAGGTTCCAAGAAATCCCAGAAGGCACCCCAGCACTACCGTCCACAGCAAAGTACTTCCGATGTAGCCTGCCGTCCACAGGATGTTTCCCCGCAGATGCCAGGTCTTTTTCTGTTTTTGCAAAAAATACAAACAGACATCCCAGAACACTCAGCAATACAACGCCTTTGCGTCTGGGAAGAATTTTTCTTTTCCTGCATATTACAATCCTTTACGTTCCTGATGTTCCCCATGCACACGATTCAGGCGATATTCAAAATCTTTCCGGTCCTTGGCCGCCATGACTTCCAGCATCATACCGGCAAAAAACGACTGGATCCCCGCCAGCAGGATAAATCCGCAGGCGATCAGCGTCGGGAATCTGGGTACCAGTCCGGTATTCAGATATTCCAGGAAGACCGGTACGAACAGGATCACGGAAACAGCGATCAATAACAGGGCCAGCATACCGAAAAAGTGCAGCGGCTTGTAATTTTTGTACAACTGCATCATTTTACGGATCACACGGAAGCCATCGCTGTAGGTATTCAGCTTGGACTCACTGCCCTGGGGACGATCGCGGTATTCCACCACTACATTTTCCACCTGCATGTTATAGTTCACCGCATGGATCGTCATCTCCGTCTCGATCTCAAATCCCTTGGAAAATACCGGGAACGTCTTTACAAATTCATAACTGAACGCGCGATAACCAGTCATGATGTCCTTGATATCGGAATGAAACAGGCCGTTGATCCCCGCCCGCATCAGACTGTTGCCGAAATTATGAAACGGGCGCTTATTCTCCGTAAAATAAGTAGAGGAAAGCCGGTCTCCCACCACCATATCCGCCTGGTGCTGCAATACCCTGTCTACCATCTCCTGTGCGCAATCCAGCGGATACGTGTCGTCTCCGTCGATCATCAGGTAACATTCCGCATCGATCTCACGGAACATCCGGCGTATTACATTTCCCTTTCCTGTGCATATTCATAGCGTACGATTGCTCCTGCCTCCGTAGCCAGCTCCACAGTGCGGTCGGTGGAATTGTTATCATATACATAGGTCACTGCCTGGGGCAGGAACTTTTTCACATCCGACACCACCTTGGCGATGGTCTTTTCCTCGTTATAGCAGGGAATCAATACCGCAATTTTATCCATTTTCCATTCCTCGTATTTCATTTTATCATTCAGAGCATCACATAAATTTGCAAAACCGCCTGATAAATCGGGCTTTCCTTTTGCATATATAAAACTATTGTACCACGCTTATTGATTTACAGCCACTGTTTTTTTATGCTATAATCAAGCGTGAAAATGCAGCGCTCAAAAGTTCCGGAAGACTTCCTGTCTCTCGCCGGTGCTTGCTGGCAAGAAAGGACTTTTCCCATGCAAAAAAGTTTTATCGTCTGTCTGTAAATATCGTAAAGATCCTGACACTGCTGCTGGCAGTTTTTCTGTTTATTGGGAGCTTTCTCACTACCTGTTATGCCGAAAACATGGAGACCCAGCAGGTGCTTCTGCGCTTTGACAATCCCTTGTGGAATCTGCTGGAGCTTGCCGGATACGGGCTTTTATTTGCCTGTTGTCTGTCTCTGTCCGGCAAGGCCGGTGTGAAATTCCGCCGCGGGCTGCTTGTTTTTACTCTGGGGCTGATCCTGCTTCTGGGGGGGATGCTCATCGTCTTCGGCCGCACAGTTCCTGCTGCGGACGCCTTATCTGTATACAATGCTGCCGCTGAATGGATCTGGAAATAAAAGATATTATCCACCCCACCTTCTCTTATCTGTCCCTATTATCCACAGCAGATCGGTCTGATGGCCTTTCTGGAGCTGCTGCTCCGCCTGTGGAATCTCACCGGGCTGAGCGCTCCCGCCTGGCATTTTGTCAAGCTGGTCTATGTCTGCCTGCTGTGCGTGGCCGTTCTGTTCCAGTACCGTTCCCTGCGCTATCTGTGGCCGGATGATTGGGAACCGGTCTCCTGCTGTTATCTGATTCTGGTATGCTGTAACCTGCCTATGATCCTGTACAGTTCCTTCGTCTATGGCGAGATCCCTTCCTTCGCAATGCTTTCTGTGGGACTATTTCTTCTGTTAAAGCTGTTGGCAGACTGTATTCCGGCACATTCCGTGGAGACCACTTCCCCGGACGACACCCGCGTCGTGGGTACTTCCCACGCATTATCCGCAGTTACGGTCTTTACCGCCCTTGGCAGTATCCTGTTCCTTACTTTAAGTGTGATGCTGCGCAAGAACTCCCTGATCCTCATTATTGCTGTGCTGCTGGTGCTGTTCTTCGAAGCGCTGCGTCCGGGACGCAGCGGCAGGGTGTGCATCGGCCTGATGGCTATGGCAGTCTGTCTTACCATTACCTCCGTGGGAGTCCTGCCGCTGGTGCAGAAGTGCTACGAGAAAAAAGCCGGCAATACCTTAAGTTCCGGTGTCACCGCCATGTCCTATTTTGCCATGGGGATGCAGGAATCTTCCCGGGATGCGGCTGGTACAACGGCTTCAATATCGATACCTATGATGCTGCCGGGATGAATTCCGACGCAGCCAATGCAATCAGCCGGGCGGCGATCAACGAGCGTATAGCCTATTTCCGGGAGCATCCCGGCTATGCCGTGAACTTCTATCTCCCACAAGCATCTGTCTCAATGGGCAGACGGTACTTATGCCAGCCGGCAGGCCACTCTGGCCACCTACGGTGGGCGAAGCGACTTTTTGAAGGAAGTCTATGAAGGTTCTCTTGCCTCTGCTTATATCGAATGGGGCAATGCCTGGCAGAATGTGTTGTATCTGGGCATGCTGTTGTTCTGTATTGCTACAGTCAGAAAGCGCCGTCCCGGCAATGGCTCCGCGAATGCCGCAGCCAACGACGATTTCCGTTTCCGCAACAACTGCCTCTACACCTATACGGGACTGATCGCCGTGCTGGGCGGTTTCCTGTTCCACACGATCTGGGAAGCCAATTCCCGCTATATTTTCGTGTACAGCCTGCTGCTGATGCCTTACTGTGCCGCCGGGATCCATGATGGACTGGTGCGTCTGGCAGCATGGCGCAGCAACAGAACGCTGACACGTCACTCAAATTCATAAAAAGCAAAAAACTCCCGTGAATCGAATAAAATAACATTCCATTCGGTTCACGGGAGTTCTCGTTTGTATTTTAAACCTCAAAATTCACAAATAAAATACAAAAATATGTTTTTCAAGCCTAAAAAATTATTATTTTCGTTAATAAAATATTTTGAACAAATTTCGTACAAAAAATCCTATCTTACCATACTTTTTTTGTACGAGAATGCTTATAAACGGCTTATTTACGAAAATCCTACGGAAACAGTATTTTCTAATAATACATGGCACCCTGTAAAAATCCCCAGAAATAATACAATCCACACACCAGATGCCACAGATAGGCCAGCCATTGTATCGCAGCCAGTCCCTTTTTCTTCTTCGTATCCGCCTTTCCGGTAGCCCGCAGCAATACCAACAGTGCTCCCACAAATGCAAAAAAGATACCGTACATATATCCCCAGGAAAAGTTAAAATCCATCTCCCGGAATCCCTTCTCGTACAGGCAAAACGCCATCAGAAAACTCATACCGTAAATCTGCCAGGAGAAGCGGTAAATGCTGTCTCTGCACAACTCCTTATAGTTCAACAGAAGCACCAGGATCGGGAAACCGACAGCCAGACCGATAGCCAGCGGAAGATTACCGCAATACTGCAGCCACACATGTCCCAGCGTAAAACCGATGCCGCCTTCCTGTCCCTCCTGCGGGACGAACACACCCCGGAACTGATAGAGCAGATCCATAAAAGTCGGAATAAAACATACTCCCAGCCACACCGTGGGCAAAGTTCCGGAATCGGCTGCGGAACATTCTCCACAGCATCAAATTCCCGCGGCCCCCACCAGTACGATCGTAAAGCTCGGCTTCGCCATCGTTGCCAGTAACAGATAAACAGAAAAGAGGATATAATCTCTTCCATACTCCTTGTGGGCATTGTCCCTGTTCATACAGAGGCATCAGCTCTGCATACTTGAAAAATGCCAGGATTGCAAAGGGTCGCGCCGCCATATACGTAGCGTTATGGAAAGGATTTGCCGTAAATACTCCCAGATACTTGTACTTGATCCCCGGCAGATAGATTCCCGTTGGCGGATATACCATGGATACGAAAAACAGGGATACCGCTACCGTTCCTGTGAGTACGCCGGGGAAGCCAGGCTTTCCCGGGCATGGCTTTACGCAACTCCGCCCCCACGTGCCTGTCCAGCATTATTTTCAGGGCGATCATCGCTGCGCTGTTCAGCAACATCGCTGCCAGCGCCATGGCCAGTTCCGTTCCGGTGGGCAGACTGCCTGTGACCAGATGGATCACTGCCGCCAGCTTGAAGAGGATCGGATAGGGAAAGCTGTAACCGCTGTCCAGTCCCTGCATTTCCAGAATGTACGCCTTCATATCGGAATGATACAGTCCCGTCCCCAACATACTTTCCACGCACTGCCGGTAAAACAGCCAGAGAGTAACCGCCGAAGCAATCCCCACCAGTACGGCAAACACAACGATCTCTATGAAATTTTCGACATTATTTCTTTTTTCCCGTACTGTTTTCTGCTGTTTTCTGTCTCATGCCGCCTTTTCCCGCTATCCGTCCAGGTTTCACAGTCGGATCCTATTTCAGCTTCGTGTAATATGCTACCACTTTTTTCACCGCATGGATCACATCTTCCACGTCTTCGTCGGTCAATCCGTAGTACAGAGGAATACTCATGACTTCGTTGTAGTATTTCTCCGCATTCGGGCACAGCCCTTTTTCATAACCCAGTTTTTCATAATAAGAGTGCCAGTATACCGGCAGATAATGTACCTGTGGGCAGGTATTCTCTGCATACAGCGCGTCAAAAAACTGCCTTCTGTCGCAGTTCAGGTTCTCAGATTCAGATGCAGCACATACAGATGCCAGGTCGTGTCAGACTCCGGGATCTCCTTCTGCAGAATCAGTTCCGGCATGTCTGCGAAGGCTTCGTTGTAGCGTTTGCGGATCTGTTTTCTGCGTTCAGAGAACCGTGTCAGCTTCTTCAGCTGACTCAACAGCAATGCAGCCTGAAATTCAGTCATTCGATAGTTAAAGCCCAGTTCCACCTGCTCGTTGTACCAGCGTGCGTCGGTAGGATGTACCATCTCTTCGGATCTCTGGTAATGCCATGCGTACGCAGACGCAGCAAATGGCGATACAGCTTTTCATCATTGGTAGTAATAGCACCACCCTCTCCCGCAGTCACCGTTTTCACCGGATGAAAACTAAAGCAGGTCATATCCGCCAGACTTCCCACCGGCTTTCCCTTATAGGTTGTCCCAATCGCATGGGCTGCATCCTCGATCAGGAGCAGGTTATGCTCCTTGCAGATCTCTCTGATCTCATCCAGTTCCACAGCCTGTCCGGTGAAATCCACTGCGACAACCGCCTTGGTCCTGGGGTGATCAGCTTCCGAATGGATGCCGGATCAATATTATAAGTCTCCGGGTTAATATCCGCAAAGACCGGCTTTGCACCGGCATATAATACACAGTTGGAAGAAGCTGCAAATGTAATGGAGCTTACGATAACCTCATCTCCCTTCGCCAAAACCCGCGGCCAGAGCCGCCAGATGCAGGGCTGCAGTTCCGTTGCATACTGCCACTGCATATTTTGCATGTGTCGAGTCTCACACAAGTGCTTCTCCAGATCGCTGACCTGCGGTCCGCTGGTGATCACATCTGCAGTCAATACTTTGGTCACCGCCTCGACATCTTCCTGATCAATATACTGTCGTCCGTAGAATATAGGCTTCTCACGGACCGGTTTCCCTCCAAAAACAGCTAATTCTTCCATAAACTCCTCCTGTCTGATCCTTTTCGGCATCTATGTTTAAAAAATACTTCCATTTGTCAACTCAACTTACTAATTTTATCATATTGAAGGAAGAAAAACAACAATGGTGTTGGCATCCACCGCTTTGCTGCGGTATAATAAAACCGTTATAAATCCATACTTACTGTTCACAGAAAGGATCTCTTCGCCTTATGAGTTCAAATACGAAAAAGAAAATAAAATCATGGAAACTCTTTTCCGGTATCGTTATTGTAGTTCTGCTGCTTGCCGTAACAGCCGCCGGAATTCTCTATGTGAAAATATATGAACCCGGAAAACGTTCCGCCGATCTTGGACGCCTGCAGCAGGAATCCATCAGGGGTCTTCTGCTCCATGTATGCGCCGGAAGCTTTCCCGGAAGACATTTACTCTACCTATATGGGTTACGATGCTGTCAGCTGTTCCCATCGCCTGACTTCCTTTTCCGATATCTCCGATTATCTGGAAACTGCTTTTTCCTCCGGAAATGAGGTCACTCACGTATTGCTCATTTTGGACCCCTTACTGCTGTGGAACAGCAATTTCCATAATAACAGTCGATTTTATGCCTCTTTCGATGAGGATCTTTTGGCATATGTCGATTCTTATTCCGGTGTTGAATTTACCATAGTATTCTCCTGTCCTTCTCTGAAATACTGGCAGGCCCACAGCAGTGACACCGAAACCTACGAAACTCTGGTGCAGGTTCTGGCAGCTCCCCTGTCTGTCCGGGAAAATGTCTCTCTGTTCTTCCCCGGCGGAGAAGAATGGCTGATCTCAATCCTGATGCCTATGACACTCCTCTGGAATTAAATGCTGTCGCTGCCCGCTCCGTCATGCTGCTGGTATTGAGCGGCACCTTGCAATACCATGGTATAGATGCCGATAACTCCAGTCTGACACAGTTTGATACCCTGGTGCAGGCAGCCATTAATGCCCCTGCTTCCTACTCCGATCTGTCCGATTATGACATCGTCTTTTTCGGTGACAGCGTATTCGGAAACTATCAGGATTTTGCCTCCATCCCCGGCGTTATCAGTGCCTTGACGAAAGCCTCCGTTCACAACCGTGCCATCGGAGGTTCCTCCGCCACACAATTGACCCCCCGATGACAAATCCTTCCCCAGTGCCGTACAGCGCTTTTTATCGGAAGATACTTCCGAAATCTCCGGGGAGAAAAAACTTTGTTTCGTAATCAATTACGGATTGAATGACTATTTTACGGGATATACTGTGGAGCAATACCGTGACGGTCTGCAAGCAGGGGTGCAATCTCTGCAGGATGCTTACCCGGATGCTGAAATTCTGATCGCTTCCTCGAATTTCATTACAGCGTTCGACAACGGTACCGCTTTCAACAATGATCTGGATGAAATTCTGAACGATTATGTGACCGGTGCCGAAGAAACCGCGGCGGCCATGAACGTTTTCTTTCTCAATACCAACGAGGCACTGCAATGGAATCCCAAAATGCTGCCTGCTATCTGGTGGATGCCGTTCATCCCAACGAAGAGGGACGTTTCCTGTTTGGCACAGCAATTATAAAGGCTTTAGATGAGGATATTTTTTCTTATCCTGTACACTGATATCTTTTTTCCCAGCTGTACTTCGATCACCTGGAGTTCCGTGTCTGCCAGAAGCATATGCCGGCATCCCGCCGGCATCCGCAGCACATCACCGGCCTTTACTCTGCATTCCTCACCATCTATCACTGCCCGGCCTTCTCCGTAAATCACCGTCCATACCTCATCCCGGAATTCATGGCTGTGATAATTCATCTTATGTCCGGGATTCAATGTCACTTTGATCGTCAGACTTTCCTTTTCCACATCCATGATCCGGAAGCTACCCAGGATTTTTCTGCGAACATGACCTGCTGGGTAAAACTGCTCACATATGGTTTGATATAGCTTGACTGCTCTTTGTCCGATACCAGAATCCCCTCGGGGCTGGCCGCCACGACAATATCCTGCAATCCCATACACAGCACCGGCATATCCAGCTCATTCACCCATGGACATTCCGGCAGGTCTCATTGAGCACCGCCTCCCCGACGCATGCACTGTCCATGGCTTCCGTCAGGGTGTTCCAGGTACCCAGATCCTTCCAGGTTCCGGCAAAACGCATGACCTCGATCTCAGGTTCCTTCTCCACCACCGCATAGTCGAAACTGATCTTCTGTAGGGTTTCATATTTTGCCAGCAAATCTTCATAATCGGTAAACTCTATAAGTTCATGAGCCTTCTGCAATACATAATTCAGGCGGAAGGCAAACACTCCGCCGTTCCACAGCGCTCCCTGTCTGATATATTCCGCTGCCTGCTCCTTGTCCGGTTTCTCCTTAAACATTTCCACCGGGCTGATATTCTCCGCTGTTTTCGGAATGATATAGCCATATTTTTCGCTGGGATACGTCGGTTCCATACCCATCAGCACCAGATGGGCCGCACTCTGTGCCGCACGCTCCTCCAGCCGCTGCAAAGCTTCGAAATAATCCTTTTCCACGTACGGATCCACCGGACATACGATCACCGGCTCTTCTCCTGTCACTCCCTGCACATCCTGCAGATATGCCACCGCCAGTGCAATCGCCGGGAAGGTGTCTCTTCTGCAGGGCTCCATGCTGATACCGACATTTTCTCCCAGCTGGTTGTGGATGGAAGAGATCTGTGCCTTGGATGTGGCAATCGTGATCTTTGCCTCCGGATCCGCCTCCCGGATCTGCCGGTATACCCGCTGCACCATGGACTCCAGGCCGCCGTCTTCCATATGGAATATTTTGATAAACTGCTTGGAACGGATCTCGTTGGACAGGGGCCAAAGCCGCTGTCCGGAACCGCCCGATAAAAGTATTATATTCATAAGCGTCCTCTCTTAATTCTGTACGGTAAGCAGCAGATAATCTCCTACCGTATCCACTACATCATAGGAAAAATCAATGTATTGCAGATCTCCCTGATACAATACCAGCAGGCCGTCTCCCACCATCTACACCAGTTCTGCTGCCTGTTGCTCTGGATAGATGTAGTGATACCGGTCCGCATAAGCCGGAAGCTCTCTTCCGTTGGAGACATTACTCTTCCCCTGATAATACTGTGCGTCTATCTTACAGACATACTGGGTCAGGATCTCCGTGGCATCCCGGTTGAACTGCCAGCCCAGATTGCCGGTGATGTACAGGCTTTCGTATTCCTCCAGAGAATCCGCTTCCGCCACCGCCTCCATGAAATCTTTGTTATAGTACTCTCTGCTTTCTTCCGCATAGGTAGTAAAATAAGTCCCGAAGAACAGAATACTGCTGATTCCATAGGCAGCTGCGACCACCGGCCACAGTTTTTTCCATTTTCGAACCGCCAGGCCGATTCCGTAGGCACATAACAGGATGATCGGATAGAAAATAATATTAACACGGTTAATGTTGACTTCGTAAGTGATCAGGCCGACCCAGATCCCGGTGACCAGGAAGCCCCATAATGCCAGCATCTGTGTCTGTTTTTCAATATTTTTCTCCCGGAAGAGCTGTATGGTAAATACAATGATCCCCACAAAGACAAACGGGATCGACACATGATACAACGGGCCAAAAGCCGGAATCGAATTGAAGAAAATATCCGGCAGCTGCAGGAATACATGGCTGAACAGAGCCCAGGCATTTTTCCCCAGCTGTGCAAAGGAAAAGTTCAAAAGCAGAATATCTGCGCTTCTCACACTGTCCGGAAAATACGGCATGGTAAAAAGCGGAGTACTTATGGTTCTGCCAAAGTGTACCGCATTGATTCCCAGAACTATGACTTCCGGCAGGGCCACTACCGTAAAGATCAGTGCGCACAGCAATCCTTCCCGGAATTTCAGCCGGTGCTTCCACAGGCACCATATGAAGAATACAAAAAGAAATGCAGTTACGGAATAGGCAGCGATACCGTAACAGTAAAATGTCAGTCCGAAAAAGACCATGGACAAGTATAAATAGCGTCGTTTTTCCAATCCAAGAAGCAGTAAATAAAATCCCAGCAGGAAAATATGCGGGAAGAGATTGCAATCCAGCGACCAGCGGCTCTGCATAAACTGCCAGGGATTCACAGCGGTCAGCAGCATTGCCACCAGGGCGATCCGTTCAGAAAATAATTTCCTGCCCACAAGATATACCAATGCCACCGCGCCGGAGGAGATCAGTACCATCGGCAGACGCACCGTTACCGTGTTGAATCCGAACAGTTTGATAAAGGGGACCATGCAATAGGCAAGGAGAACGCTCATCTGACTGTATCTCCAGGCAGTAAAATGAACCGGCAGAAAAAGTACCATATCTGTCGGTTCCATCATTATAACCTTTTTGTCCCTTTTTACAAACCCCAAATGTGATTTTTCAGCGCCGCTATCTTTTTGATCTGCGGATAGGGAATGTCATACACTGGCAGATCTGCCAGTACTCCCAGTTTTCGTTTGTTGGCTTTTTCCATTCTTATCATTTCTGTGGCGGAATAGATGATCTCCTCTGCACCCGATACCTGTTTCATTTCTTTTTTCTGATATCTTACCAGTTCCAGCATATTTCCCTGATTTTGACGGTAGATTCTTAACCGGGACATCTTATCTGCCCCGGTTCTGCACCATCCCAATGGTCTTGAACTCATCCTGTCTGCGTACACATGGCTCACATGCCCTTCTGCGGAACATCTTACATTGCTGTCCCCGGATTTCATGGCAATCATGATTCCAGACCAGTTCCCCAGTATGTATGCCTTCGCCTGTTCCACTGCCTTTCGCTTTGTTTCTTTGTCTGTGATTCCTATGATCCGGTCAAAGGCTCCCTCTGCCATCCACTTTTTCTTTCTGTGAATGGCTCTGTATATTTCACCCCTGGCATCCTCCGCTGAGTCTTCCAGGTGGGATGTTGCCGCTATGATGTATTTATGCATATGATATTTATCAAGGGCATACTTGGACTTCGGAATGATCTTTTCTCCTGTGCGTATCCATGCTGCTCCGTCCCCGTTGATATAAATCCTCTCAACAGCATCCAGATCATAAGCTTCATCCAGATACTCCAATACTTCTGTCCATAGTCTACCGCCTGCTTCCTGCCCATCATAAACACCTCCGAAATACTTCGGATTTATCAAGTGGGGACGTCCTTCCTCATCACCTTCTACACCTTCATAAACGTATATGATCCAGGGCATTACGGTATTTATGCGGGGATTCCTGATATCCCCTTTCTTCTCCAGATACTGAAGGGCCACATGGTCTTCATCCGCATCTATGTAAAGTGTTCTCAGTTCTTTCTTTTCCACAGTCTTCAGGGCAGGGAACTCCAGCCTGTGCAACTTGTTCATTACAGCTTCTTTGCTTATGGATTCACCGTTTATGCTGGCACTGGCACCGCCTTTTCGATAGCTGCTCTCGGATGCTTCCAGTAGAATTCTCGCTTCTGCATCTTCGGTTATCCTGGCATGATGCCCCAGCCCCATCAGCTGATCCAGAAGGTAACAGGATTCACCGGTAGCAACATTTTTGAACAGAGTTTTGTGATATACCACTTCTCCAAGACTGGTCAGCAGGGAAGTTTCATCTCTTCTGACAATGTACCAGCCCTGGCGCAGATCCTTTCTTTCCCGCAGCAATTCATCATAGGATTCCCATTCTTCCGCTATCATGCTGCATCCAAGTCTGGTCACCTCATCCGTCACACCATAGACCATTTCTGCAATCTTTGTCAGGTCATCTGTATAAGTTTTGAAAACATTTGTTAATCTTTTTACCCCATTCTCGCAAAAGTGTTGTATACTGGTAATCATGAAAGCACCCTCCTTGGATTTTTGTCTCGTCAACTTCAATCCTAACACAGGATCCCGGTGCTTTCTTTCTTTTGCTTTCATAATTCATACCCTTCTTCTGTGGTCCTGATTACTTTGTTATTTCATATTATATCATTGATGATAGTATCTTTCAAGATATGTTTCGAGGAATATTTATTCATATATAAAGTGCCGGAATTCTGATTCGCAAAATTACGTTTTCCATATAATATGGTATGAATTGCAATTCTCCGCTCCACGATTCTTAAGTTCCCTCGATTTATCGAAATCCCTTTAGCCGTCAAAAACTTTACTCCCTCATTAGATAATGTTATACTTTTTTTTATAAAACATCCCGAAAGGAGCCTGATCTTAAATGCGGAAATTTATTATGGATAAATATAATCTGATTGCATTTGCCATCGGATTGATTCCCACCATTCTACTTTACCTGTTTCCTCCGGATGCCGCTGTCCCCTTTTGGGCATTTTCTATTGTTTTATTCTTTCTGTTAATTGCCATCTGGATGTGTGCAAAGCTATGGTTAGAATCCAAAAACGATAAGGCTGTTCCCACGATATCCATCATCGAATGCAGTCACAATGTCTGTATTTGTAAAACACATGATTTTATCACATACAACTCGATTGTTACATTTTATAAGAAGGATGGGAATTTCGAAAAATTAATTGATTCGGATTAGTAGAAACTATAAACAGCGGCGGAAAATCCGCACAGATTCGGATCGTTCCCGGTGACATGCGGCACAAGAACCAAGTCTCCGCTTCGGAAATTTCCGATTTTGTCTCTTATATTAATGACAATAAAAATAACATTATTGTGCGCCCTACTATAACAAGCGATATCGTGCCTTATATCTATAAAATATTAAATCAGGAGGTTTCCAATGAGTAAACAGATTAAGATCGTACATGTATCCGATGATAATTGTGATGTTTCTCTTAATGTTGGTTCTATTAATGGGGTACAGGAAGGGGACAAATTTCTGGTATATTCTCTTTCCGACCACGAGATCGTGGATCCGGATACCGGGGAATCCTTAGGATATCTGGAATTTGTGAAGGGTACCGGTGAGGTCGTCCATGTCCAGGATAAGATGTGCACCATCACATCCGTCACATATCGGAAACCGGTAGCCAAAAAGACAATCCGTAAGACAACACCGTCCATGACTATGTGGGCCGGCAGTACCGTGGAAGAAATTGTTCAGGATGATAACCGGGAGCAGATACCTTTTGACAATCCTCATGTGGGAGATCTTGCAAAACCTATTTAAATACTCTTTTCAAAAAAACGCCAGAGCTTTTAAAAGCTCTGGCGTTTCCGTTCCCAATTTTTTATTCCACCGTCACGCTCTTCGCCAGATTTCTCGGCTTATCCACATCCAGTCCCTTTGCGACAGTTACATAGTATCCCAGCAGCTGCAGCGGGATCACCGCAAGGCTGGCCATGAAATGCTCGTCCACCTTCGGCACATAGACTGTGAAGTTTACCTGATCTTCGATTTCATACTTGCCATAAGTAGTGAGCCCCATCAGATAAGCACCACGGCTCTTGCACTCCAACATGTTGCTGATGGTCCTTCTCGTAGAGTTCGCTCTGGGTCAGAACACCGATGACTAGTGTTCCCTGCTCGATCAGGCTGATGGTTCCGTGCTTCAGTTCCCCGGCCGCATATGCTTCGGAATGAATGTAGCTGATTTCTTTCAGCTTCAGGCTTCCCTCCAGGCAGACTGCATAGTCTATGCCGCGACCTACGAAGAACACATCATGAGCATTGGCATACTTTGCAGCAAACCACTGCAGGCGCTCCTTGTCTTCCAGAATTTTCTGTATTCTTCTCCGGAATCGTCAGCAGTTCGGCAATATAATAACCATACTGCTCTTCTGTGATCTTACCACGAACTTTGGCAAACTGTACTGCCATGCAGTACATTGCAGCAAGCTGCGCACTATAGGCCTTCGTGGTTGCCACAGAAATCTCCGGGCCTGCCAGTGTGTAAAATACTTTGTCTGCTTCTCTGGCAATACTGCTGCCTACCACATTGACAATGGCCATAGTGGTAATGCCCTTTTCTTTTTGCAAGTCTTAATGCAGCCAAAGTATCCGCTGTCTCACCGGACTGGCTAACCACGATCATCAGTGCCTTCGGGTTCAGGGACATTTTCCGGTATCTGAATTCTGATGCGAGTTCCACACGCACCGGAATATCTGCCATATCTTCCAGTACATATTGTGCCGCCATTCCTACATGCCATGCAGACCCACAGGCTACAATATAAATCTGTTCAAAGGCCTTGATCTCATCCTTCGGTAATTCCCACGCTTTGAAATCTAGCCTGCCATCCTTTCACCACGGAATTCAAAGTATCCTGAACTGCTTTCGGCTGCTCATGGATCTCCTTCATCATGAAATGTTCAAAGCCGGCCTTCTCCGCCGCTTCTGCATCCCATTTGATTTCCGTAGTCTGCTTCTCGATTTCATCCCCGTCCAGGTTATAGAAATGAGCTTCTCCCGGAGTCAGCTTTGCGAATTCCAGGTTTCCTATATAATACACATTTCTGGTATATTTCAGAATTGCCGGAACATCAGATGCAACATAAGTCTCTCCATCCGCAATACCGATGATCATGGGGCTGTCCTTACGTGCCACCCAGATTTCACCGGGATAGTCACGGAACATCAACTCCAGTGCATAGGATCCGCGAACACGCACCATGGTTTTCGCAATGGCATCAATGGGACCGAGTTTATACTTCTTGTAATAGTAATCAACAAGTTTGATTACCACTTCTGTATCAGTCTGGCTGTAAAACGTATAGCCATGCTTCAGCAGTTTTTCTTTCAGTTCCGTGTAATTTTCAATAATGCCATTATGTACGCCAACGACTTCCGATTCTACCGCGCCGGAACCGGATCTGCTGCAGTTGCCGGAGACATGGGGATGGGCATTGATCTGACTGGGTTCGCCATGGGTTGCCCAACGGGTATGTCCAATACCACAGGTTCCTTTCAACGCATTTCCATTGTCTGTTTTCTCGACCAGATTAGAAAGACGGCCCTTCGCCTTTACCACCTGTGCAAGGGCTTCTCCATCACGGACAGCCAGTCCTGCAGAGTCATACCCTCTATATTCCAGTTTGGACAGTCCATCCAGAAGGATCGGTGCTGCCTGTCTATTTCCTGTAAATCCTACAATTCCACACATATGCTAGTCCTCTTTCTAATGGTCTGCTTATTTTCCTACTACGATTTGCTATTTAAGAAATAAGCCCCTGGAATAAAAAGCAAAAGATCTGCTCTCATACCGGCAGATCTTTTTTAAAATTATTTTTCTAAATCAATTGTCTTTAACAATTCACGAATCTGCTCTACACTCAGCCACTCGGTATTATTACCGGAACTATAAGAGAAACCCTCAGCGACTCTCTTGCCAGTAGGAACAGCACGTCTGGATTCACTCCATACCATCTGGGGATATACAATAAAGTGCTTGTCATATTCGTAAGTGTTCATGGAATCTTCCACGGTTACCATGATCTCATGAAGCTTTTCGCCTTCGCGAATTCCGACTTCCGGCATCTCCTGAGCCAGATCTGTGATCTTGAAAGAAGGAATCTTGGAGATGAAGGTCTCACCACCCTTTGGATTCTTCCAGAGCTTTGATCACCAGTTCCACACCCTGCTGCAGGCTGATCCAGAAACGGGTCATGCGGTAGTCGGTGATGGGAAGCTCGGTGCCTCCGTTTTTGATAATATTATGGAAGAACGGAATAACAGATCCACGACTGCCTGCTACATTACCATAGCTTACAATGGAGAAGTTCAGATCCTTGCTGCCACAGTAAGCATTGGCTGCAATGAACAGCTTGTCTGATACTAGTTTGGTTCCACCATAGAGGTTCACCGGATTAACAGCCTTGTCCGTAGAAAGGGCAACTACTTTCTTTACCCCCATATTCAGGGATGCATCAATGACATTCTGTGCACCGATAACATTGGTCTTAATCGCTTCGTTCGGATTATACTCGCATGCAGGCACCTGCTTTAAAGCTGCGGCATGGATAACATAATCAACACCTTCAAAGGCTCTCTTCATTCTCTCGTAGTCTCTCACATCCCCGATAAAGAAACGAAGCTTATCCTTATGCTTGAATTCATTCTGCATAATCCACTGCTTGAACTCATCGCGGGAATAAATGATGATCTTCTTGGGATTGTAATTGTCCAACACATACTTGGTAAATGCTTTTACCAAAACTGCCGGTACCACCGGTAATCAGAATTGTTTTACCATCTAATAACATAAGCTTTATGCAATTCTCCTTTTATATCTTCTGTCTCTGTTAGTTGCCGTCCAAAGCTGTCTAGCAGTTCAGAAGATATATTTTTTCGGCACTCTGGAATCATCAAAGGTTTTCCTGCAGATCATGGTGTATGCCAGGTCTTTTTGTATTTCTGATACTTATCTCTCTACTTTTTTCCTTATCCTGCACACTGATCTCTTTCCCGATCTGTATTTCGATCAGTTTCAGCTCCGTTTGGGCGATCACGGTGTGGTTGCATCCGGCAGGCATCGTTACCACAGCCCGGCTTTCACCTGCTTCTCCGTGCCGTCGATCACGGTCATTCCTCTCCGGAGATCACAACCCAGACCTCATCACGGTGCTTGTGATTATGATAGTTCATGGAATGTCCCTCATTCAGCGTCACTTTGATAGTCATCGATCCGTTCTCGACATCCAGCACGCGGAAACTTCCCCAGCTCTTCTCCGCGAACATGATCTGCTGTTCGAACCTGTCCACGAACGGCTTGATGTAGGAACTTTGCTCTTTGTCAGATACGAGAATGCCTTCCGGTGATGCCGAGATCACGACATCATGCAATCCCATCGCGAGCACCGGCACATCCATTTCATTCACGATATGCACATTGGAGCAGTTGTCGTTCAGCACCCCTTTTCCAACGACAGCATCCTGCATGGCTTTCCGTCAGAGTATTCCAGGTACCAAGATCCTTCCACTGACCGGAGAAACGCTGCACCTGGATTCTGTCTTCTTTTTCAACTACCGCATAATCAAAAAGAAATCTTCGGAAGGGTCTCATACTTCGCAAACAAATCATGATAATCCGCAAAATCTATTAATTTATGGGCGATCTCCATGACATACTTCAGTTTATAGGCAAAGACGCCGCCGTTCCACAGTGCTCCCTGTGCGATATACTTTTTGCCACATCCGCAGTCGGTTTTTCTTTAAAAGTCGCTACCATCGCGGTCTCATCCGATGACTTCGGAATGATGTAACCGTATTTTTCACTGGGATAGGTGGGTTTCGATCCCCATCAGCACCAGATTCGCCTCGCCTTTGTCCGCCTGGGCGGAAAGCCGCTTCAGAGCTTCGAAATAATCCGCTTCCACATAAGGATCTACCGGACATACTACCACGGATTCCTCAGGGGAGACTTTCTTCGTACATCTACCAGATAAGCGGTAGCCAGCGCAATGGCAGGAAACGTATCTCTTCTACAGGGTTCCACGGAGATTCCGACATCCCTTGCCCCAGTTGGATACCTGTGTCTTTATGGCAATCGTCACCGTCGGATACCACCTTCTTGATTTGGTGTAGACACGCTCACCATGGACTCATTCAGGGCAAATCTTCTGTTTGAATATTTTTGATAAACTGTTTGCTTTGACATCGTTGATAGGGGGCCATAAGCGTTTGCCGGAGCCGCCCGACAGTAATATGATATTCATAATATCTTTTCTCCCATACCTTCCATCTCTATTTGTTCTTTCTGCACAGGTATCTCTACATCTATTCTTATAATTGTTCTTCTTTTTAAATTACTCTTTATCGTTCCGCTCTCATCGGATTATTCAGGAAATCTTCGTACGCAAGCCGGATACCGTCCTCCAACTCAGTCATGTAATGCCAGCCAAGTTTCTCTGCCTTGCTGACATCCAAAAAGTTTCCTGGGGGTACCGTTCGGTTTCGTCGTATCCCACTTAATCTCTCCGGTGTATCCGACTACTTTCGCCACAAGCTCGGTCAGTTCCTTGATTGTCAGTTCCTTGCCGGTGCCGGCATTCACGGTCTCATTGCCACTGTAATTGTTCATCAGGAATACGCATAGATTGGCGAGATCATCCACATACAGAAACTCACGCAGCGGAGAACCATCTCCCCAACAGGTCACCCTCTGTCTTACCCTCTACTTTTGCCTCATGGAAACGACGAATCAGTGCCGGCAATACGTGGGAATGGGTCGGATGATAGTTGTCATTCGGGCCGTACAGATTCGTCGGCATGACAGAGATGTAATCTGTGCCGTACTGCTTATTCAGGAATTCACAATACTTCAGTCCTGAGATCTTTGCCAGGGCATACGCTTCTGTTCGTCTTCTCCAGTTCAGAGGTCAGCAGGCAGTCTTCCTTCATCGGCTGCGGTGCCATACGGGGATAGATACAGGAGCTTCCTAAGAATTCCAGCTTCTTGCATCCGTTTTTCCATGCGGAATTGATGACATTCATCTCCAGCGTCATGTTGAACCACATGAAATCAGCCAATGCATTCTGGTTTGCTACAATACCGCCGACCTTTGGCTGCTGCGAGGAACACATACTCCGGCTTCTCTGCCGCGAAAAAATTTCTACCTCTGCCTGACGGGTCAGATCCAGTTCCTGATGCGTCCGTGTGATAATGTTCGTATAACCCTGTCTGTTCAGTTCCCGGACAATGGCAGAACCAACCATTCCCCTGTGTCCTGCAACATATATTTTAGCGTCTTTTTCCATTATTTTCTTTTTACCTTCTTATTTTATTTATCTTCCAACCACTACAGTTACCATAAGTTTAATCATAGCATGGATGCGTAATCTGCCGGATTAGTGCGGATATGCTCTTACGCCCTCTCCACAGCGACTTTCTCCATGTCGTGTTTCGTCATCAGTTCTACCAGCTGTTCGAAGCTTGTCTTGGTCGGATTCCAGCCAAGCTCTGTCTTCGCCTTGGTGGGATCTCCCCCAGAGATTGACCACGTCTGTCGGGCGGTAAAAATCAGGACTTACTTCCACGATGATCTGACCGTTCGCCTTGTTGATTCCCTTTTTCCTCCAGGCCTTCTCCCTGCCATTCTACTTCGATGCCTGCATAATGGAATGCCAGTGTGGCGAACTCACGCACGGAATGCTGTACGCCTGTCGCAATAACGAAATCTTCCGGTTTCTTGTTCTGCAGGATCAGCCACATGCACTCCACGTAATCCTTCGCATATCCCCAGTCACGCAGAGAGGACAGATTGCCCAGATACAGCTTGTCCTGCTTTCCCTGTGCGATTCTTGCCGCCGCAAGTGTGATCTTTCTGGTAACGAAGGTCTCTCCGCGGCGCTCGGACTCATGGTTGAATAAAATACCGGAACAGCAGAACATGTTATAAGCTTCTCGGTATTCCTTTACGATCCAGTAGCCATACTGCTTTGCTACGGCGTACGGGCTGTACGGATGGAACGGTGTGGTCTCACGCTGCGGTACTTCCTCTACCTTTCCGTATAACTCGGAAGTGGATGCCTGATAAATACGGCAGGTCTTCTCCAGCCCACACACTCTGACAGCTTCCAATACTCTCAATACACCGGTCGCATCGATGTCTGCCGTGAACTCCGGCACATCAAAGCTTACCTGCACATGAGACTGCGCTGCCAGATTATAGATTTCATCCGGTTTCACCTCGCCGATCAATTTTACCAGGCTGATCGAATCTCCCAGATCGCCGTACTTCAGATGAAAATTAGGGGTTCCCTCCAGATGTGCGATGCGTTCTCTATAGTCTACGGAAGAACGACGGATCATGCCGTAGACTTCATATCCCTTCTCCAATAAAAGTTCTGCCAGATAAGAACCGTCCTGTCCTGTTACTCCTGTAATCAATGCTCTCTTCACGCTGTTACCTCCTGCCTTGCGCCACTTTGTAATATGATTTCATTATAAGTAAGCGCCAAATAATCCAACGGTAGCTATAAATTTGCCCCAACTCATTTTGAGTTGGAACACTTTACTACAAATTCATTCTCATATTTTTAGAGTTTGGAGTTTTTCGCTCCAGGGTGCCAGTTCTGCAAGCTGCTCATCACTCCAGGTTTCATCCGGCCTTTGCTCCAAAACATAGCTGAGGTAACCGTAGATATTTAAGTTGTGTGCCTTCGCCATCTCCACCATCGTGTATGTAATGGCACTGGCCTGTGCACCTTCCACAGAGTCACTGAACAGCCAGTTCTTGCGACCGACCGTGAACGGCCGGATGGCATTCTCGCTGAGGTTATTGGTGAAGCTGCAGCGTCCGTCCTCCAGATAAGTCATGGAAGTCTCCCGGCGATTCTTCACATAGGTCAGCGCTTTGTCCAGACGGGTGTTTCGGGTGGGATGCTGGCTGTCAACCCACGCCCAAAAGGCCTCGAGAACCGGCTTTTCCTTCTCGAGACGCATTTGTTTCCTTTTTTCATAATCCGTCCCGCATTTGCTGGTAATGGTGCTTTCCAGTCTTGCCAGGCGGTCACAGTAGTGGACACCCTGTACTGCTGGTTGGTTGTAATCCAGCTGTTTCCCTTTCGGAATGGCATCCACGAAGTATCTGCGGATATGTGCCCAACAGGAACAGCGTTTTATGCCGGACACTTTATTGTAGCCCTGGTAGCCATCCGTTTCCAGATAACCACGAAAACCATTCAGGAAGTCTGCCGCATTGCTTCCGCTTCTTGTCGGAGTGTATCCGTACAGAAGAATGGTGGGCTGACCATCTTCCCCAGTGCGGAACAGCCACATGAATGACTGGCTTTCAGCACTTCGCCCGGGTTCCTTCAGAACCTGTACCCGGGTTTCGTCCGCCATGAGGAACTCCCTCAGCAGAAGCTGACGGTGGAAGTAATCGTACAGTGGCCGGAAATAATGTTCCGCACTATAAATGATCCAGTTTGCAAGGGTCGTACGGCTGATGGCTGCCCCGTATTCCTTCCAGTCCTTCTCCTGACGGTAAAGGGGCATGCCGTTCGCATACTTCTGGTAGATCGTCCATGCAACTGTAGAAGGGGAAGCAGGACCTTTCCCAATGAGTGCCGGTGCTGCTTTGGATTTGATGATCACAGCTTTTTCGGTATCACCTTTTCCATCCTTGCAGTTGGGACAGCCATAGCTTTCCGTATAGTACTCATAGATCTCACATCTGGCAGGTGTGAATACCAGCTCCCTGCGGACGTATTCTTCCCCGATGCGTTCCATTGGTGTACCACATATCGGACAGATCTTATCTTCCTCTGCCAGCGGGATCACCTGTTTGTGTACTGTAAGACCTTTGAAAAGTTCTGCATGGGTCGCCTTTTTCTTTCTGGGGCTGGGTTCCTCAATGCAGTCTTCTTCCGGAAGGGAAGGGTCCTGTTCTGCCTCTGCCTCGTTGAACAGATTGAGCTGTCCCGGGATGTCAGAGTGTGTCTTTTCACTGGAGGTGCCGAAAAGCTTCTTCGTCAGATAGTCCACCTGTTCCTGCAGCACTGCTTCATGGGCAGTCTTTTCATCAATGACTGTTCTGAGGGAACGGATCAGCTCTGTCTGTTCGGCCATCATTGTCTTCAGTTGTGAAACGGTATCCATCAGCTCTCGCAGCTGAATGTCCTTTGCACTGGAAGCCATGCTTTTTCTCCTTGGTTCTGATACCTTTATTATACCAGAAAAAGCAGTTTTCCTAAAGGATAATCACCCCTGAAAAATGCTGAAAATATGCGGTTTACAGGCATTTTTCTGTGCATGTTTTTATTCCGGTTTCAGAGCCTTTGGCTGGTCGATATCGATACCGGACATGAGCCAGTCAAACTCTCTCCAGGTCAGATTTCTGACTTCGGACTGTTTCCTTGGCCACTGGTATCCTCCATGTACCGTCAGCTTTTTATAGATCAGTACAAAACCGTCAGCATCACGGAACAGGGCTTTGATCCGGTCTCTGCGCCTGCCGCAGAACAGAAACAGCGCACTGGATGCCGGATCCAGTTTCAGCTGATCTTCCACCACGGCACAGAGGCCGTCAATGGATTTGCGCATATCGGTATAGCCGCAGACAATGTAGATCCGTTCCAGTCCGGAGATATCGCCTAACATACAACTGCCTTCAGGATCTGCAGGGTTCGGGACAGCAGTTCCGGATCCGTCTTATCAGAGACCCGGATTGTAGCAGAGCCAAGAATAATCTCTAAAGTATGGTAAGTGTCAGGGGACGGATCGTTGTATTGCAGTGGGAAGTGTTCCGGTATGATATCAATGGGAACCACATCCTGTCTGGGACGAGGATTTTCAGAATGACCATAAGCTGGTTCCGGGATCTGAGCTGATTCCTTGCGAAGCTGTTTTACCCAGAAATAAAAGGTACTGACAGCAATGCCGTGCTCACGACACCAGTCGCTATCTGTCATGCCGCTAGAACGGCATTCATTGATAAGTTTCAGCTGTTCCTCTTTTGAAACACGGGGTTTACGTATGTTTGCCATGATGTTTTCCTCCATAATTGTAGTTGTTGTAGTAAAATAGTCTAACTATAATTATGGATTTAGAGGAGGTTCTTGGCTAGCCGCGGGAATATTTGGCGCTTACCATTATAATATAACAAAAAAAAGAAACCAAAGACACTTTCTTCGGTTTCTCTTGTACTTTCTTCGGTTTCTATTGTATCTTATTACCACATTCCGCGATATTCCGTAGGAGTCACACCTTCCACACGTTTGAACATTCTGCTAAAATATCCTGCGCCGTTTATCCCGACCATTGTTGCAATTTCTTCTGTTGTCTTGTCCGTGAAACGCAACAGCCGCTTTGCCTCTGTGATTCTCACAGACACCAGATAATCCTTCAGTGCTATGCCATATTGTTCCTTGAACATTTCGGATAAATACGTTTTATTGATAAAAAACTGTACCGCCAGTCCTTCCAAAGTGATGTCCGAGGGCATAGTTGCTGTCAATATACTCTCGTACACTGACCACGTGCACCCGCTTTCCCTTCACAGCATCATTTTCCGGGTTCCAGCTGTCCTCCATCAAAAGCACCAGCAATTGTGATAAGAGTGCGTTAATCTCCATATCACGGACATAAGAATCCGAAGCCGCAACCATTTTCAGTTTTCGAGAATTTCCCGGTATTCCAAAGTTTTTTGTGACCGGAAGACAGTTTTTCCACCGCGAACTTTGTATTTTTCATAAATATGTGCCATTTGTGGTCCATCGAAATGGCACCAGGACAGTGTCCAGAGCTCTTCTTCCGTCGTATGTGCATACGGCAGCGTACAGTCGAGAAATACGGAATCTCCGGCACGCAGCTCATAGGTCTCCCCACCGTAAAGTCAGTCTGCCACTACCTGACAGCACCGTAAAATACAAGTAGGAATCAGATTGGAACGTGAAGAAGTATGCGGTTTTAACGCTGAGAGCGTTCCCGTCTCCTGTAGTGACAACACAGAGAAGAACGTGCGAAATCAGATGCTGTGTAAATGACGCGCTCAGAAGTCACCGACGGAGAGTTCATATCTGTAAAATAATTCATAACATCACCTAAGCTTTCTCAATGCTTACCGAATTTCAATCAATTTCTTCCTCCCATTCGATATTCCCCAATATTTAGACCCACTCATAGGTTTAAGTCTCCGGCGTACTGTTCAAATACTTAAACTACATTTTATTATGACAGAAAACAGTGTCATCTTTTATTTCAATTTGACTATATTTTTTATTTCACTTATAATTAAATGCAACACATGGAGGCTACGCATGGAATCAGCTACTTATGACACTATTTCGGAAGATGAGTTAATAAAAAAATATAACTCCTTTATTGTTCCTTGTGAAGAGTCTAAGAGCATCCTTTTCTTTTTGTGGAAAAAACATCTGCCTTTTATCACAAATCAATGCAGGCTGTACAATTGTGAGTTGCCGCAACACGCAGATATATAATGCGCTGGCATAAATGTAGAACAGATTCGCGAATTATTAAAGACGATCGATTTAGAGAAATAAGAATTACTAAAACCTGATAAAAACTATTGGGAACATCAAAGGGTTCTGTGCCGTTTACCGGATCTTTTGATGTTCCCATTATTCGTTTGTCCTCAATTTGTAATTTTTTTCAGATCCACACCGGCTTCAATCCTAAAATACCAGACACCAATAAGCCTATTCTCTTCAGATATTCACAAATCCCTGCTTACAACACTTCATCCGTCCAGCCGATATCTTCGCCGTCTCCGCTGTCAGAGCTATCTCCTCCGGAGCTGCCGCTGTCCGAACTGCCACTGTCTGAACTGTCGCCTCCGGAACTGCCACTGTCCGAACTGCCACCTCCGGAACTGCCACTATCCGAACTGCCGCCTCCGGAACTGCCACTGTCCGAACTGCCGCCTCCGGAACTGCCACTGTCCGAACTACCACTGTCGAACTGCCGCCGATAGCCGGCTGTGCTGTAGGTACCGGAGGTTGCTATCGGCAGTAACCGTAGTTGCAGCATTTGTAGGTTTCGTCTGCTGTACTGTTGTCTTTTCTGCGGCACTCTGTACCTGAGATGCTCTTTGCTAATGATGCTCCCATTAAAGCACTTTGTTTGGAAAGTATCGAGGAAATCTGTTCCTCATCTATCGTCCCATTCTGCACTGCTTCCTTATTCTGCGTAATCAGATTCTCCATCTTGGTTTCTCCCCGGCCAACACGGGATCTGCCTGCTGTAATTCCTCTACGGGTGCCACATCCAGCCATTGGCCGTTTTCATCCTGTAGCTGTACTATACCGTTCATCACACGTACCGTCCGGGTATTGTCTGCTGCAGCGACCGGTTGTGTCTCCTGTTCATTTCTACTGTCATCATATTATTCTGTGCCTCTGCCAGCTGCACCTGCAATTCTCCTGCCACTCTCCATGACCGGTATAATGCTGCTGTCAGGAACAGCACCAACACTGTCAGAATACAGATCAGAACGATCTGAAATGTATTTTCTTACTTTCCATCTGTCGTAACTCCTTTAATATATGTCTGTATCGACGAATTACTGTTTATTTTTCCACACTGTCTACAATATTTTTCAGGAAATGATACCCGGAAGTACCAGGTTCGAAATCTTGTGACCCAATATCTGCTTGCAGACGGTATACATGCTTCTGGACATCTCAGGTCCGTAGATTACAACATTGCTGCCGTTATAATCCATCACTGCGTATGGTCTGAAATAGTATGCCGTATCATAACGACTGGGCGGCAGCTTTATTAATACATTTTGCGAACCGATCTTCTTCCTGTCTATTTTTGGCGGATCACTTTATTGTTAACCTTACCGTTTGCCACCCAATAAAAGTTCTTCCTCCCGAGACTTTATTTGCCATAGATCATAGATTCTCTTCTTCATAATTATCTGACGCATGATCAATGTTCCATCTCCGTGATCCGGTAACCGTTCAACTGGAAGTACTGATCAGCTGTGCTTTTTCGACGAATCAATGCCGTAAACACACCGCAGTCCCGTGTTGCCGGTATAACGTACGGAGAATCCATGGTATGTAAACAGATTCTCAAACTCCGGAATCGCTGTTGCTGTATAATGGTCACCCTCATAAGAAAGCATCCACATACATACCTCTCGGTATCCCGGAAGCATCGTAGTAGTAAGCTACAGCAGTCTGTGCCGCCGTTCCTAACGGACCGCTGCCGTTACTGCCGACATACACCAGCCGTTTTGACTCATCATTCTGCCAGGCTGTACTATTCACCTTCACACCATCGATATAGAGTTTGGCACTGCTGTTATAACCTGAAGGAAGCGTCAGAACAACATTGCCGCTTCCCACGCCGGGCTGCACGGGATCAGGACGGGGTACCGTCGATTGTTTTCATCTTGCGTACCGTCGTAATCCCTGCTGTGGAAGACGATGCCACATACATCGTTCCGTCAGCGCAGAATGCATCAAACAAATTCGCATCAGAAGCAATCTTATTCGCCAGTTCCGACCATGTTCCGTCTTTGTAATAATCCGCGCGTAATTCTGTTCCGGCTGTCCTGATAATATAAGGAATCTGATCTTTTACAATAAAGCTAAAGGTTGTCAACGATCTGTCCAGTGTTTGTTCTTTGCAGCGTTGTTCCATCCCATATCAGGAAGGCATTCGTATTGTCGGCATCCTGTGCCACGATATAAACCGTATCCCCACCACATTACTTACAGCCATTCTCACCTTGGTCAAGTTGTTAATCACAGTGACTACCTTCCAGGAGTTGTCAGCCGTATCATAGCATGCTATTTTCCCCCTTCGCATCCTCTCCGGAAGCATTGAAGTCGCTATATACCGCATACCATTTTCCTCGAAAGAAAAAATGCGGTGGGATTACCAATATCGGCAGTTCCTGTAAAATTTTTGTTTGCACGTTGTAATGGGTCAGTTGGGAAGATCCATTTATTCTTGCTATATTGAAAGTGCCACTTGCATGGGAACTCACCCACACTTCATTGTTTACCTGAATCAAAAGCTGCATTTGTGGGATAATATCCGTTCCAACAATACACTGTATGAAATACACCGTTTCATACTTTCCTATTGTAAGACTTCCATCTCAATATATGCCATGTATACCGCATCATCCGCGTATAATATATCATATATTATAACCGGTCAAGTTCCTAACGGTTTCCATGTCTCATCCTGCCATCCGTACAAACTTGTCTGTTCACCCTGAGCCCGGCAGCTTCGTTCCATCCTTGCTGCCGGTGATCACCGGTCCCTGCAACATTGACATCACCCTGCGGCAGCCATAGGTGTCCCCTGACAATTCCGGACATGGAATTTGCCTTTCCGTTACTAAAGCTTACATTGTTGATTACAATACCGCTGTTCGTACCGTCATCATAAAAAATAGTATCCGCCGTACAGGGAGCACTCATATCCGCATTGCCCAATGTCGGACGGCTTGCTGTTCCTACCGCTGCCTTCTGTACCGCATTCACCTCAGTGGCAGTACCATCAGCCCCTGTCACCGTATATGTCTCTCTCGCACCCCTGCTGTCCTGTGTCCCCGGACGGAATACATACATGTAGTTGTCGCCTGCAGCATTCGTATGTTCTACCGCAGTATTCACACGATACACCACCAGTCCGGATTCGGAAGATAGAAATCATAGGGGTACTGTAGTCTGCTCCTCTCCCCTTTTTCTCGCGATATTCCACCACAAAAAATTCCGAAGATGACAACTTGGGTGTCTTTAAAATATACGCTCGTGTACCGCTTGTATTCGTAGCGGTACGAGCTCAGTCACCACTTTTTCGTCACCGTAGGAATATCTGCATCCGGAATCCAGCCAAGGTCCTTTCTGGTATATACCAACGGATAGCTGGCTGCAGCAGCCGGTTTTTGCCATATGGTCCCCAGATACCTACCGGTTCTCGAGATCACCGGTCGTACGATACAAGTCCGGAGCTCCCAGAATGCAATAACTCATGACCCGTTTAAGTGACATACTGGATTTTAACCATGCCCAGCACCAAATTGAATGTACTGGATGCCTGATCTCCTGAATGTAACATATTTTTTTCTACTGCATCCTTTTGACAGCATCCGAAGAAGATTTCAGAAGATGCAGCCTTTTCAACATGCAGGAATTCCTTTGAAAGCCTGCAGGATTTCAGAAGGATGGATGGTGCATAGCGGCTGGCTTCGGCGCTTCCACGCCATTGCTGCAGCCTTCTGTGCCGTTTCACCCACTGGATATTACCGGCTGTAGCTACCAGCATCGGGTACCTTTGAGAAGCCTGAACGGCTTTTTTCCAATCATACCAGTCACCCAAGCCTTGTTTCAGTATCCGGCAACTGTCCTTGCTCTGGAGATAATCCACATAGCGGAACATCTGTGGTGCATATTTTTTCACCATCCGGTCGTCACCGTGAATGCTGCAGATAGAGGAACGGAAGCGCTACTAAAGGGCCCACCCCATTCAGGTGATTCGGCAAACGGATCGCCACTTGCCCTTTGAAATATACATGTTCTAAAGTAGTAGGAACTACCTGTTGGAAGATATGCTCTATCATCGAACGACGCCGTAGTTGTATACCAATCCTCGCCATTGAAGCCAATCCTGCCCAGCCAACCCGAGTTTTTCATTTATGCGTGACGCGTCCATACTGCCTGCCAATTGCTTCGATAGCCGCCGATAATCTGATAGCCTTCGGTTGAACATCGGATTGGAAGCCCCCGAAACCGCTAAGTAGTGAAATCATAAACGAAGCACGACTGGATATCCCGTCACCGGCTTGTACATCAGATGGGGAAGGATAACCATAATAAGCGTGAAAATGCGGATGCCAGGTCTGATGCGCTGTCAGCCTGCCCTGGCTGAGCGTATAATTATTAAGGACTGTCTGATCTGCTTTCTGGTTGTAAGGCTCCCTGTGCGGTCAGGGTTTCCGCAGAGAGATAGAGTCAAACCTGCTGCCCAGTTTTCCACTAACCTTGATTTGTAAAACCGCAAGATTCTGTCCCATATCCAGCACAAAGGTTATGCCGGAATAGGATGTTTTGGCATTGAAGCCTTGCAATTTGTTGAGGAGGACTGATGACGGCCTTCTTCACACAATCGGAAGTATTCCATCATCTTCACGGGCTGGGCTATCTGCTGGCGCAGAACGAACGCGCGTGTCCTTTCTGTATCACTACCGGTTTCCAGACGTGATGCGGCATCCTCGTCTTCGCCACCAGATACTGTTGAAGGTGATGCTGCTAGGCGAATAGGTTTCCACGAGTTATCGCTGACATGATTTACTTGCCATTCTTCAGTTCGATTTCGGTTTAGAGCGTGTAGAGACCATAGTCCTTCATCTGGTGTATCTTTCCAATCTCGCTCATTACAGAACCGTTCCCCAGCAATGTCGAAAGTTGGTTCTTTGCTCTCTTCTTCATCAATCACATCGTAAGTATTGTAAAAGACTAATTGTCGTAATTAGTGCTTGTATGGCATCCGTCATTCTGCCGGTTGATGCTGAGTTCATAGAAGCAAGTCACAAATCTTCATTTAAGTTGCGGACATCAGCGGAAGTTTCATTTCTTTCTTTCAGTTTCAGATGCTTTGTTCTTGACAATTGGTGCCGTAGCTTAGACTGGTTTTTTTCTGCATTTCGTTACTGTTCCTAATATATGTTGCTCTGATGAGTATCCTCTATGGTTATCGCAATCCTTTATTGTGGAGAGGCGATCTTCATTGTCTTGTAACAGATTTTGAGCATGAATCTATCATGCCCAAAAGTCCTATCAATACTATTTTCTGTTTCATATCATTTTTCTTACATTGTTTGAATATCCCTTTGATGAGTTTTTCGGGGTGGTCAGTTGCCCGCCAACTGTTATTCATCTACTCTGCAGTTTTGCCCGTGTTGGCAGGTATCTGGCTTGAGATGGTGAGGTTTTATGGGATAACGCACCTTGTCAAGACAGAAGTAATGCCATTTGCCGGCTGGGATGATAGGACGCCTCGATGGTCTGATCGGCGCGGGGCGAAGAACCACGTGCCGTTGATGATGGAGAAGGTAGAATGATTGTAATATCTGCTGTGCTCTGATCGCCCTTCCAGTAACCGTGGTTTCATCAAGATGGCTCACTGATGTGTAGGGTTTGGGCTTGTACGTATGTCGATTGATAAAGGGGCTGTCCATATTTGATACTGCATTGGCAGAGCTGGTGAGGCAGATTGGGCTTTCACTCTGATAATTGTTGATAGCCTGAATGCTGTCAGGGTCTTGGTGGTGAAAGGCTGATTGCATAATCCAATCATTTCTTCTATTGAGGTGGAGGATTTGTATGTTGCGGTGTTTTGAATTGTATGTGGGGTGAAAGCCTGTTTGAAGTTTCCAGCAAACTTAGTTTGATTGGCAGGAAGGTTGCCATGTAAGGCAGGAGAACCGATTGCCTCACTTGTCTTGCCGATACTTGCAGCATGCCACTAGGGCTGGAATCTCTTCTTGCACCTCCTTGCTCATTCCGGCATTTGGGTTATATATCTTCGAAGAATTGCTGGTGGCATCCCAGACTTAGTTTCTACCTGATGCTTGGGTATCGGCCTTAGCCTCATACTTCCTTTGCCAGGTCTGTGATGGGGTTTGATGGATTTTTTGCTATCTGGTGATGCCCATCGCATTTACATATATACTTTGTAATGCTAGGACGGGGTTTTTTTTTCTGCTACTTTTATGTCTATTACATCGCACATCTGACTGCCAGTAGAGTTGGTTACTCCCGAAGTGATATCCACAGCTGATACCTGTCCAGACTGTTCACCAACGACTTAAACTCCTTCTGGTTGCCGTCAATAAGTTCTGATTGGGAAGCAGGCATCAACTGTTATAGAAATTAATCTTAGCCGTCTGTTTTGCCACCATACATGATGCCAGGTATCTGTGATGCCGTCGAGATGTTTGCATTTGTTCAACGACTCTGTGATGATTAATCACCCAGAGGTTTGATTGTGGGGTTAAGTCGGCATAGCTGTGAGTACTGGAAACTCGGTCGTAGCATGGCCTGACAGTGTATTTTGATGATGCTTTTGTGAGGTCCACTAGTGGAAATATTATATCTTCTGAAGTTGCGATGCGAGGGTGATGATTTTGCTTCGTGAGTCCCATGCCTGCGCATTCGAATGGCTGAAGTGGAAACTCCTGCTTATCGCATTGCATTCTGCATAAGGTGCTTGTAATCTGGTGCTATACTGCAGAACCGGCATCAGCGCAGACTTTGGTTTTGACATGGGATGCGGTAGAGGGGTGTAGTGGTATTGTATCACCTGCTGGTTGAAACCAGTCTGGCAGGAGTGTCGATGGTCGGAAGGTACGGAGGTCGCCGGTACGAAACGGATGCCTCTATCTGATGCCCTGCAGAGAAGAGTTCGGTGCTCTTGCCTGCAAAGAGTCTTTGCAATGAGGTGTTCACTATGAGGTTGAGCTGCGGTGCTGGGTATCCAAGTTCTAAAACTATGAGTTTGTTCTGTGACAAGGCATCAGCAGTTGTGTCTCGTCTGTTCTTCACACGATCATTCCTTCTTTGTTCAGTTTGGATGCGGGTAAGCGATGTTCTTCTCTATGAGGAATTCAATCTGTGGTGACTGTTGTTGGTCTGGGCTGCATGATCGAAGGTGCCTTCGGATGAAGAAGTGAGGTCTGTGCCTGCACAGTGTTTTGCTGAAATTGATCTTCATCTTCAGTTCGAGCCACCCTGACGTGAGCGAAACCGGTGCTATCAGTTGTGAATAGATATTCCAAGCTTGAGATCTGAGTTTTGATATTGGGTGAATCATCGTCGGCATGGCAGGCGGTGCTACAGTTTTAAAAGTATGGTGCCACCAGATATTTTCTGTTCATGGAATAGCTCACCCACATATCGAATCTTTGGAATGCTATTGGTTTTTCTGAATGCCAATGGACTTGTGACCGGAAGTTGCCGTGTCTCATGTGTGGGTACTTTCGCCAGCAAATAGATTCTTGAGTTCTTGTATCCAGGTCAGTCACCTCCTCATGATGCCAGTGGCAGTATTCTGAGTGTTGTAGGATTTGTGGGTGATAGCGTGCTGTTTGGTCAGCCAGGTTATTTGTGTTGCTTGTTGCTGATCGAACGTGGGAGTCTGTAGGCATGGACGCCATCCGACTTCAATGGGAGGCGTGCTTCCACAGATCTGACTATTCTGCCATCCGGCAGTATAGTCGCAATAAGCCTTATAGCTGTTGTTGAGCGGTGTACTGTTTGTCGCTATCAGTGGCAGATTTCCTGGCAAGCCGCTCTTCTGCCTTGATGCTTTCTATATTGGATAGCATATTTTCTCTTGATCTATGTGATTAAAGATGAAATAGATGGTCGCTATTGCTTTTTTCACCTCTTCACTCAGATGCTGCTATCGTTGGTCGTCCTTCTGTCCAATTCATATTTCGGTGTAGCAAGGAGGATGCCACCTTAGATACCAGCCTGTTGCTGTATGATAGCCTTCAATGGTTTTCTGTTTGTAGATCAGGATATTGCAGTTCGGTTTCTGCTGGTATTTCGCCTTCTTGAACCGGCTTGCACATCATATTCAGGGAAGAGAATCTGTTACCCAATTGTATCCGTCCTCAGAAACCCTGCATCAGGGTTTCTCGATGGGGCACATGCTCCTTCGTTTCCAGAAATGCATGTAGAACTTTTGCCGTTCCAATACGCCATCATCGGCTGATGGTTATAGGTCCAGCCTCCACCATTTGCCTGGGAAGGATGCTCGTGGTTGGCATGGAGCGTCTGGATATTGTGAACTCTACCACTGGCGTGACAAAGGTTACACTATGATTTTGGATCTGCTATCGTGGGTTCCTGTATAGGATGCGGTCCTGTTCCAGCATGGCCTTCAATGAGCGTTCCTGAGCACGGAAGGTGTAGTGTTGTGGTTCTTGCACACCTGCTGGCTCAGCATCGGAAATGAACGAAATCCTTGGTAAAATGAGTCGAAATCGAAGGGCGGTAGTCTGTCTGTAATAAATGAGATAACCATGCTTAAAGTGAATTTCTTAGGCAGTTTGGATCTGGGTTGGTCCTTCCGTGAAAATTGCTGGTAATGGTTCTGAGTTTTGCTCACTGTCTATCGTCTTTGCAACCTTATTGTGGGCATTGCGGGTATTTATCCTTCAGATCGTTTTACCACGCTTCAGCGAGGTGGCAGTCTATGTGTCTGAATCCCGGATCATCAGAGCTTATCCTTGGTCCATGTCTGAAATCCTTTTTCGGAGATTAGTGATTGTTTTCCGTCTTCTGATGCCCAGGAAGCAAGTGTGCTGGCTAGGCACACACGATGCCCATACCACCATTGCCTGCTCCTCTGTCCCAGAAGAACCCTATGCCCACATTCAATGTCCATCACCTCGATGAATTTCTCGGTTTCGCTCCCACGCATCAGGCTCACTCTCTGCATAACCGAAGCCACTTGGCTGCCCTGCCAGCTGCTGGTCCATACCATAAACACACCGTGGGGTGCTGATGATAGTGAAGGTCGCGCATTACTTTCTGCTTTGTCACCCAGGAGCCAGTTATGCCGGAATATCGTCCCAATGGACGGCATCCCTTACTATAGATGAAACTGCAAGCCGTCGGTTGCAGGCTCGTGGAAAGAGGCTTGGATACACAAATCCTGTGCCTGGACTGCAAAGCCCAAGGACAGCAACCATAAGATGATGAACAGCTTTATTCTTTTTATCTTTTATCATTGTTCTAGAGTTTGTTTCTTAATGATTATATAGAATATGACGCAAGACGTCTTTGTTTTGCAACGTCATTAAAAATAAGTTAAACATTTTAATGGTTTGGTTCTAATGTTGTACTTTTGCATAATATGAATAGGTATTCTTCAGACCAAGACATCATGTTCCTGCCAGGGCACCTAAGAAGAAAGAGATACTGAGCAAGAGCCTGGCATCAACTCTATAGTGACCTGCTGAATACTATCCATAAATATGTAGATCACCCAAGGCCAGTGACTTGAAGTGAACCCCTTATTTGCCGACATGCCCTTTTGTACAACCAGCAGCAAGATACTCAGTTACGATGAGATTGATACCGGCATGCAACAAGCTGCTGGTATTTATTGGGGACGGTGTGGCTGACCTCATCTGGTATCGTTATGCCCAATACATCATGAAGACCTATATGTAACCGAATATCTCGTTTGAAAGCCAATCCTTCTGCCTTTCAACGGCAGATTCCAGTTTACCCATCCCGATATGGACAGTTGGTCACCATCCTTCCTCCTCTTCCCGAAACTGCCAAACATATCGTAGGCCGAATGCATCTGGTTTCGCGCGATGCAGCTATCCGATGATCATTATCCGCATTCCCATCAGAGATGCAGAAAGTTAACAGGTACGCCTGCAATTTGAAAGAACCTTCTGGCGTGCAGCTTAATATAATAAGGTATGCCACCGACCAGCGCGCAAGTTCAGGGGCTATGTCTTCAACCGCATCGCTGATATCTTCAACGGGTTCTATGCCCATCGATCTGCCTTTTGAACTGACAGGAGCACAGAAACGGGTGATGCATGAAATCAGAGCCGATATATTGCAGCGGCAGACAGATGAAGCCGTCTTCTGCAGAGGTGATGAGTTCGGGCAAGACGCTCGTGGCCCTCATGACCATGCTCATTGCGCTGGATGCGGTTATCAGGCATGTATGATGGCGCTACCGAAATTCTTGCCGGGGCAGCATCTGCAAACTATCTTTACCGACTTTCTCTGCAGGAATGGACATCCAGGTGGAACCTCACAGGCATCGTAAAGGGAAAGAAGATTCTTGCCGACCTGAAGCTGCAGGCGACATCAGATTCTGGTAAAACGCCATGCATCCTCGAACCACGGCAGTTTTCAGAAGATTAGGCGTAGCCGTTATCGATGAGAGCAACATCGCTTCGGTGTAACACAGAGAGCAAGCTGTGGAACAAAACGAATCCGCCTCATATCCTCGTGATGACCGCCACTCCTATCCCCCGCACCCTCGCCATGACCATTTATGGTGACCTGGACGTGAGCGGCGGGTGGTGAACTGCCACCGGGCAAACCGATACGAACGCTACATAAGTTTGATACCCAACTCACCAGTCTCTATCAGAGCATCCGCCGCCAGATTAATCTCGGCAGACAGGTATATATCGTCTCTTTCCGCTGATCAAGCGAAAGCGAGAAGAGCGACCTGAAGAACCTGGAAGAAGGTTACGAAACGCTGAAACAGGCATTCCCGAATTCAAAATTGAGTAAGATACACGGAAAGATGAAACTGCTGAGAAGAGGTAGAGATGGAGCAGTTTGTGAAGCTTTCGACCTGAAGATGGAGCTATTGCCAGAGATGGTCAGCTGGTACAACTGGCACGCACAGAAGCACAGGAAATCATCGACAACGATCGAATGCAATGCTCCTCACAACGCCCCTTAACTCTGGGGCGCCTCAGGAATTGAAAACCCATATCAACTGGGCAGCCGTAGCTAAAGCAGCTAAGCAAGAGCGGTTCATATCAGAAAGCAGAAAAGCAGTTCCTGTTATGCTACAAAAGCATGAAACTTACTAAAAGTCACTCCTTGCATCTTTTTTCTAATGTGTTAAGGCTAGGGCGTTAAATATCGCTCTTTTGGCTTCAACTGTTTGTTTTGAAATTTTTTTTGTTATATTTGCAACGTCTATATAACAAAACCGCTATGAAGGCATTTGCCTTAGTGGTTTTACAAATTTCTTGTATGATTCTGCGCTTGACCCATACGAACTTAAAGAAGAAAATAGAAAAGTGGTATGAGTTTTTAAAAGAGTATAAAGAAAATTTCGGTTACGCTCACAGGGCTACAACCTTGCCTGAGCACTTCCGTATCGATCTCCGTCATTTCTGCATGCAACTCTAGTCGCGTTGTCACAAGTAACTTCGGTTCTTTTTGGCCGCAACATAAAGGTATGGACATCAAGGTTTATGGCTGGCGACTTCAATCTCGCTCAGCCTTTTCAGCAGAGTTCGCATCGTAAGATATGAAGGTGGTGGTTACGGTAAGTACACGTATTCGTCACAACAATGGTTTGGAGACCATCTATGGTCACCTCTCTGCTACCGTTACCGAGGGCGAAGAGTGTAAGAGCCGGCGATGTGATTTCCGGGTTTGGGGTGGTAACATACGGGTAGAAGTACGGTTCGCATCTCCACTTTGAGACCCGTCTCTGTGGTGTGGCTCTGAACCCGGCACTCTTTCTTCGATTTCCGCAACCCAGGACGTTACAGGCGACTCTACAGCTTTATGGTAATACCTACGAAAGCGAATCAGCTGATGCCAATGCTGCCCGCGGCAAGGTGGCAGCTGTGGTTTACACCAGAGAGCAGGTTAACGGCGGCGAAGTGGGAAGATACTTTGCGGAGCCTGCTGGCCGCGAGGAAGCTCTACCACAAGGTGAAGCCAGGCTGAC
>VOFC01003336.1_pt1 | contig 41455 bp, 44 predicted proteins | sample 5384161 | NCBI WGS metagenome assembly VOFC01 (sample SAMN12384722, study PRJNA508395) | human gut metagenome | isolation source: healthy gut B | host: Homo sapiens
ACACGAGATTTGACAGGAGCTTTTTCGATGTTCCCCGGCATAACGCGGATAAAGTCGAGTATAAATTCCGCACTCGAGTGTGTAATAACGGCAAGGTTTGAATATACGCCCTCCAAAAAGCTCTGCGGGCACGTTGATTTCAAGTTTGTCTTGATTGTTCCGGTTATCTTCCATGATTATGTTTCTTTTTGTGATTGGTAAATATAACGCAAAGTTAACGAAACCGCAGCAAAAACGCGGCTTCCCCGCTTATTTATTGTCGCGTCCTGCAAATTAACAACCGCATCCGGTAAACTTTTCCCCGCAAGCCGCGCTGTTCTGCAATGAAACCCGGAAAACGGACGCGAAAACGCTGCTCCTGTAAACTAAAACTTGCAAATTGAAAGCGAATAGTGCTAATTGTACAAAAATATAACGGTCGGAGATTGAAAAAATAATCTCTTGTTCGGATTGCAGATATAGAAAAAATTATACTTTTGCGCCACGAAAATTACGATGTTATAAATTAAATGACAATGAAAAAGTTATTTACTATTCTCGCACTTGGCGCAGGAATGATTTGCGCAAATGCACAGTCGGTAAAAGGTAACAAGTTTGCCGACAACTGGACACTTGGTATTTCGGGCGGTGTAATTACTCCGACCACCAACCATGCTTTCTTTGGCAGTATGCGTCCTACAATCACCCTTGAGGCTTCTAAGTGGTTCACTCCGGTTTACGCGCTTGCTGTTCAAGGACAAACGGGCTTCAACTACGATAAAATCGGTTCCATGATGCCTGCTTCCGAATTCGGCAAGAGCAAAACGGCTTTTGATGCCGCACAAGTTATGCTTCTCAACAAATTCAATCTCTCAAATCTCTTTGGCGGTTACAAAGGCGAGCCGCGTTTGTTTGAAGTTGAGGCTTACTTCGGCGCAGGTTACACTCATTTCTATATGAACGGCGGCAAAGACAACGGCATAGACGGCTTCAGCTCAAAAACAGGTTTGAATTTCAATTTCAACCTCGGCTCTGCAAAAGCATGGCAATTCAACATCAAGCCCGCCATTACCTGGATTCTCGATGCCAACAAGTATGCTCACCCCATGAACTACAATGTAAATCGTTCTGCAGTTGAGCTTACCGCAGGCGTAACCTATAAGTTCGCCACAAGCAACGGTACTCACAATTTTGCATTGGTTAAAGAATACGATCAGGCAGAAGTTGACGGTCTCAATTCAAAGATCAATTCTCTTCGCGGACAAGTTGACGGTTTGAACAACGAAGTTAACAACCTCAAGAACGAGAATGCAAAACTTCAGAACGAACTCAACGAATGCAAGAACCGTAAACCGCAGACAGTTGTAAACAATGTAATCAACCGCGACCTTGAAAGTTACATCACTTTCGCACAGGGCAAGAGCGTGATAGAACGTTCTCAGATGCCTAATGTGGAACGTGTTGCAACTTACATGAAGAATCACAAAGATTCCAAGGTTGTTATCAAAGGTTATGCTTCACCTGAAGGCAGCGCAGAGATTAATGCAAAACTTTCCAAGAGCCGCGCAGAAGCTGTAAAGACTGTTCTCGTTAAGAAGTATGGCATCAAGGCAAGCCGCATACAGGCTGAAGGTCAGGGTGTAGGAAACATGTTCAAGGAACCCGATTGGAACCGCGTGAGCATCTGCACACTCGACAAATAATTTGCAGCAAACATTTTTAGAATAAACGCTTGGGGGCTTCCCGTAAGGGAATGCCCTTTTTTTGTTTCGTATCTTGCAGGATGTACTCATTTTCCCGTCCTGTGTCCCGATAATTTTTCAACCGTTTCGGCATGTCGAAAAAAACATAAGGCATGTTGTAAAAAATACAAGCCACATATTTTAAAATAAGTGCCTTATATTTTTCGCCTTTCCAAATGGTTGAAAAACAACAATATGCAAAAAGCCGTTTCAATCCCATTGAAAATCCCTCATATCGGTATTCTCTGTAAACTTATTTACCGTATCTTTGCGAAGATAACTCCTTGCGGAAGCATAGGGAGCGTAATCAATTATAAAACAATGCAATTTAAGCAAAAAAATAAAAGACTCCATTCTGATGTTGTGGTTATGCGGAAGAGGGCGAAAGGGTTTGTTTTTATGATGCGATATATTTCTTTTAAGCGATGTCTGGCAGTGGTTGTCGTTGTAGGTTTGTGTTCTGCGGGATGTTCTTTTGTGCGGGCGCAAGACGTGGGAAACTGTGGTTGGGAATGCCTTGCCGAGGGCTGTGGAAGGGCTTTCGGCAGAATATGACCCGCATTTTCTGGTGCAGAACATGGGTGTAACTCCCGACATAAAGCCCGGCGACTGGGAAAATGTGATTTTGCGCCGCATAAGGTTGCTCAAGTTGCAGAGGCTTCGCATTATGGTGCTTCCAAGTTGGTATGAGCCGCAAAACGATAACGATGACCCGATGATTGTGAACGATGCGGGGTTTAACTTTCGAAGTCCCGAGTTCGAAGCACTGGAAAAGTTGCTCGACTTTTGCATGAAAGAGGACATCAGGGTTACTCTTGTGTTTTGGGGAGTTAATCCAAACACGTTTATGTTGCCTGTGAATGAACCGGGATGGATTTTCGGACCGGCAAAGTACGATGAATGGGCGGAAAATGTAAGTCGCTGCATAAAACATCTTGTGGTTGAGAAGGAATATACCTATATCGAGGCGTTTACTCCGGTGAATGAGCCGGACTGGGCGTGGGTTCCAACTTCCACTCCCAATCTCGAGAAATACGTTGCCATGTGTCGCGTGTTGCAAAAGCGGCTTGAGGACGATGGTCTGCGTCGCCTTATACGCCTTAACCTTAGCGACAACTCCGACGGCGGTTCGGGCACGCATTATTTCCTTGAAGGCTGCGGAAGCAAACTGTCCGGGGAAGCCGATTTCTTTAACAGCCACACTTATGTGTTCGGTTACGAAACTCCCGACAGCATTATATATAATTGGGAACGCGAGAACGTGAAAATTTCCGGGAACAAGCCGCACTTCGTAGGAGAGTTCGGGAGCAATCAGACGGTTGGGGCAACGCGACAGAGGGACATAAATCTTTTTGAACGCGGTGTGCTTTTAGGCAGAATTGTAATTAATTGCATGAATGCGGGTGCGAGCGGACTTAGTTATTGGGCTTTGCTTGACCAATACTATAGCAAAGGCGAGGCCGAGGGAAAACAATACGGGCAGATGCAGCAGCTTGGACTTTGGAAGTATGTCAAGAGTGCCTATGAGGGAGATTCGGCTTATGCCGATATGAAATGCAATTACGAACCGCGTCCGCAGTACTACGCTTACGGTTTGCTCACGCGCTTTGTGCGTCGTGGCGACAGGGTTTTCAAGACTGCGGCTAAAGGCAATGGCGCAATTCCCGTTCTCGTCTTGAAGAGTGCGAAGGGAGAGTGGACGTATGTTGTGGCAAATGCCGCGGGAGAGATTTGGAATGGAAGGTCGAAAATCCCCAAGGCAAGAGCCGCAAGAGCTTCGCCGTTTACGGATATTTGAAAGGCTCGCTCCCGAAAGATGACGGCATGATTCCTGCTTCGGGTGTGCTGAAGCCGCAGCGCATCAGGGGTGGCGGGCACAGTGTGGCGGTGAAAATTCCGGCGAACAGCCTTGTGGTTCTTTCGCAAAGGCAGGTTAAATAAGCGGCGCGGCGTGTGCCGGAAACAATGCGGCATAGAACCTCCGTTTTCCCCGTTTTCCATGGCGCGGGAACCCTTGTTTTTGTGCTTTTGTAAGTTATTGGTTTTCAGATGTTCCGAAAAGCAAAAAATACAAGCCATATATTTTGAAATATAAGGCACATATTTTAAAAATAAGTGCCTTGTATTTTTTTCACGACAAGCCATGTGTTTTTTCGAGTGTCCGTTTTCAACAGAATTTTTCACCGAAATCGTGAATTGTTTTTGGTTTTCAAAAATAATTCACGGCAAAAAATTTTGCCGTTTGCGGCGTTATATGAACTGTGTCCGTTTCCCGTTTCCGCGAGCTGCATTGCTTAGTCGGGATGTTGGGGAAATTTTTTTTGTCAACATGTATGTTTTTTGCAGTTAGATACTTCGGGAACATACAAAAGCACACAACTTGCGCATGATGCGGAATATTTACATGTTTATGCCTTGTTTTGCAGTAATGTTGTTAAAAGATTTGTATTTGCGGGAAATTAACAACTTACATGCGCATTCACACAATAACTGGTGCGATATTGGCATGAACCAAACAAAATGTAAAGACAAAATGAGAAGGGTATTGTTTCTTTTTTGGCGTTTATCATGGTTTCCCTGTCGGTTTACTCGCGTAAGGAAATAGTTTTGAAATCAGGTACATTGATTCCCGTTCAGTCTGTAAACACTGTGAGAGCCACGGATGTCAAGATTGGACAATTGATTCCTTTTCGTGTGGCGAGAGACGTGAATGTGAACGGCGTAACAGCCACACCTTACGGTACGGCTGTCTATGCCCGGGTTAATAATGCCAAACGTTCTTCGTGGTGGGGCACTAAAGGGAGACTCGGATTAAGCATAACGGATATAGTACTTCCCGATGGCACGGTAGTACCTTTGGGAAATGGTAATTTTGAAGTGTGCGGAGAAAACCGTACTGCCATTTCCGTAGTGCTGTTTTGCATTGTAACAATCCCCGCGTGTTTTATAAGCGGTTCAAGAGCCGAAATAAAAGCAGGAGTTGATTATCCTGTTAATGTATTTTCCGATACAACTGTGTCGGTAGAGTGATTTGTGAATGAAACCAAGTAATATGGCAGGGAGAAAGCGGCGAACGGCTTTTAACCTGCCTTGTTTTTTGCGGGCTTTATCACGTTTCCCGTTTTTACGAGCGGCATTGCGCCGGCGAGATGCAGGGACAATACTTTTTCGTCAACGTATATAATTTTGGCGGTGCGAAACTTCGGGTATTTTGCAAAGAATGCAGCCCGCGACGCATACCATTGAGCCTCCGCTATGTCGGAGGAGGTTTGCAGCATGTCCCATATTTTGAAAATTCTTGTCTTTGCCACGGGCATGATTCCCGTTCTGCCGTTTCGCATCCTTATTATACAGAAAAAAGTAATGCTCCGGGGGTGCGCTTTCGGCTATTTTCGTGGTTTCGGAACGCGACGAAATGGTGATGTGGCGGTTAAAACGGTTGTTGATGTCGCTCATCATTTGGCGGAAAACCCTGCCGTGAGCCGAGGTGTCGGCTATATGGTTCACTCCGATGTAGTAGTGAATCATTTCATGAAGAAGAACGTCCTCAATCTCGTTTTCGGCGAGGTCGCGATAGGTACTGATGATAATAACGAAGTCTGTTTTTCTTTCCCTGCCCCACAAATTCCTGCGTCTGCGGTATCTCACCATTCCGAGATAGCTTTTGGCTTTGCTCAGTTTTATTGGCGGAATGTCGAGAGCGGAATTGAAAACGGTTTTGTTGAACAGACGGAATTTTTCAACAAGCAGGTCAACTGTCGGAACCATTGGGTCAGTTGGCAATCATTATTGCCGTGCCGTTATAATTGATGTGGTATCGCTCAAGTTTGCGCCCTTTGTCGCCGCTCACCACAACGCCGTCGTTGTTAAGGTCGTAGGTTCTGTGGCAACGGCTGCACGAAGCCCTTCCTCCGTCTTCGATCGAAAGATTTCGGGCTATGGCATCGTTGCTATAGCAGTTGGAGCAGCACAAGTCGTAGCAAAGATACGGATAATCGGCTGTGCCCAGTTCGGTTTGCGATGCCCTGCCCACAATGAAGCCGCCTATGCAGATGAAAGTCCTGTATGCGGCATAGGCATCGCGGTTAACTTGCGTCGAATTGGTGAGTGTTCGGAAATAGTAGTATTGCCCGGTGTTGGTAATGGTACAAAATTTGCCGAAAGAAGTCATAGCCTGGTTCAAAGGAGCAATGGTGTTGACGGGAGAGAGCGAAAACGACGCGCGGAATTTGGAAAATTTCGATTCCACACTGTCGTTGTCGCACGCAACCGGTAAAATTAGTCCCGCCAAAGCGAGTATTATTGCCAAACGCTTCATGTTCGGAAGTTTTAGTACCGTTTATTTGTCGGTAAGAAGCTTTTGCACCGCCTCGTCCACGCGCTCGAAATGAAATTCACCGAGGGTGGCGTTCATGAGGTCGGCTATCTTGTCGTTGCAAAGATTTCCAATGCTCCCTTCGTGGGTGTGGTGGATGTTCTTGTCGGGTGTGAAATTTCCGGCTTCTATTTCCAATCCCACTTGTTTATAGGCTTCGCGGAACGGTGTGCCTGCTATTACGCGGCGGTTCACTTCTTCAACGGAGAAAATCGGGTCGTAGAGCGGATTTTCGAGAATGTGTTCGTTAACTTCGGTACGTTCCACGATATATGCGGTCATTCGTATGCAGTCGAGCAGTTCCCCGAAAGCCGGCATGAACACTTCTTTTATTGTTTGCAGGTCTCGCGAATATCCGCAAATGAGGTTGTTCATAATAGCCGTGATTTGCGAGGGCAGAGTTTGGAGCTTGTTGCATTTTTGCACGGATAAGCTCGAAAACATCCGGGTTCTTTTTTGTGCGGCATTATGCTCGAGCCTGTTGTACATTCCGTAGGGAGATGAATGAAACCGAAGTTCTGCGAATTAAACATGCATGCGTCGAACGCCAACTTGGATATGGTGCCCGCAATGCTTGCTATGGCAAAGGCAATGGTGCGCTCCGTCTTTCCGCGACCCATTTGGGCATAAACCACATTGTAGTCCATGGATTCGAAACCCAACAGTTTTGTTGTCATTGTACGATTGAGGGGGAACGACGAGCCATATCCCGCCGCACTTCCGAGAGGATTTCTGTTTGCCACGCGCCAAGCGGCGAGAAGAAGCTGCATGTCATCGGCAAGACTCTCGGCATAAGCACCAAACCAAAGCCCGAAACTGCTCGGCATGGCAATCTGCGTGTGAGTATATCCCGGCATCAACACATTTTTATACTTTTCGCTCTGCTTTTGCAGCTCGTCGAAAAAAGTTTTTTGCTTTCCTGTGCAATGCTATGTATGCCCGCGCGTGAAAACAACTTCAAGTCCACAAGCACCTGGTCGTTTCTGGAACGTCCGCTGTGGATTTTCTTGCCTGCATCGCCAAGCTTTCGTGTGAGCATAAGCTCTACCTGCGAGTGTACGTCCTCTACGCCGTCTTCTATGACGAACTTGCCGCTTTCGGCAAGGCGATATATGTTTTTCAACTCCTTCAAAAGCACTTCCAATTCGGAACTTGTAAGGAGGTTGATGCTTTCGAGCATTGTAATGTGTGCCATGGAACCGAGCACATCGTATGGCGCAAGAAATACATCAAGTTCGCGGTCTTTGCCAACAGTGAACTTTTTCAATTTCCTTGTTTAGTTCCACGTTTTTTTTGCCAGAGTTTGTTTGCCATTGTCCGTTATGTTTTATAATTGGTCGTAGGGCAGGGATGCAAGAACCCTTGCTATGTTTTTTACCCGGTTCGAGATATTTTTCAACCATTCCTTTTATAAGGAAGTTGAGTTCTATGCCCGACGTAACCTTCATTTTGCACAAGTTGTCGCCTTCCGGAAGAATTTGAACCCACAGGCACGCTTTGGTGGGGAGTCCTTTTGCTTCCAATTTAATTAACTTTGGTTCTTCGCGCTCTGTAATTTCAAATGTAACCTTCCCCACCATCGGCGCATTTATACTTGCGCTGTCGGAAGTGATTTCCATTTTGGCTAAAGCCTCTTGTGCTTTTTTTTACTTTCTCTTCTCCGAGTTGCGCAATCAGCATGCGGCGTTTTTCTTCGTCTTCGAAATTTGATTCAAGTTTCTTCAGATTTCTCAAATCCGAGAGAACGGAGTAAACTTTTCTGTCGGAGTATGCGATATGTTCTATGTCGCTTTCGTTTTTCTTGAGACTCATTTCCGCGAAATTATTTGCCGGTCCAGTTTGCGGGATCTTTGCGCCAGGAATCCAGGAGTTGCATGTCGCTTTCCTTTATATATCCTTCGCTTATGGCAGTTTTTACTACGGCTTCGTAGTTTGTTATTGTGGAAAGTTCAACATTTGCATCGGCGAATGCTTTTGCCGCAACATCAAAGCCGTAGGTATAAGACGCAACCATGCCTAAAACTTCGCAACCTGCCTTGCGAATTGCTTCAACTGCCTTGAGCGAGCTTGCGCCTGTGGAAATGAGATCTTCTACAACCACTACTTTTTGCCTTTTTCAAGGTTGCCTTCTATGAGATTGCCTAATCCGTGGTCTTTTGCCTTTGAGCGAACGTAAACAAAGGGAAGTCCGAGAATATCTGCCACAAGTGCTCCTTGTGCAATGGCTCCTGTTGCCACGCCTGCCACTACTTCTGCGTCGGGATACTTTTCTGCTACTATGCGACTCAATTCAATTTTGACGAATGAGCGTAGCGAAGGATAGGAGAGTGCCTTGCGATTGTCGCAATAAAAGGGAGATTTCAACCGGATGCCCATGTGAAAGGATCGGAAGGCTGAAGTTTTATGGCTTTTTATCTTCAGAAGTTTTTTTCTGCTAGGATGTTGTCTGTGTTCATATCTGTAAGTTTTTTATTTATGTTTCGTTATGAGTGATATCCGTGCGGACGGTGGAACGCCCGTGTGTAATATATTTTGTGCGATATCTGATATACGGGGAACGCCGCGAGGAATCCGGCAATGGCATCTACCGCGTAATGGGCGTGAATATAGACTGTGGCGCAGCAAAGAAAGACGTAGAACGGAAGGAGTCCTATAAACACGCGCTTTTTCCTGTCGGCTTTCCATGCCAGTATCATTATTATGGTGCTCACTCCCCACATGCGAACTCGGGAATGCGGCTGTCGGGCGTTCGCCTCCCTGTTGTGCCATTTCCACAAGGTGTTGGAAAAGTCCGCCATACTGTGTTTCGGGCAGCATATCAAAGTGATCTCTGAAGTAAAGTCCCACATGCGGGAATATTCCTTCTCTTATAGTTTCAATTCCCACTGCCTGATAATAAAATTGCGGTCCCGCTACGGGCAGGAACATGAATATCACGTAAAAGGTGAAGAATGAGCAGAGGATTATGAAAGATGTTTTTTCGAACAACAGATATCGGCGGAAGAATGTCCATACCACGAGGAAGAAAATCATGGGATAGTATGAAAAATATCCCATATTGAAAAGCTCGCTCCATATTTTGCCGTGTAATATCTGGCAGAACAGAAGTGCGGGCTGGCATCCGAAAATGAATTGGTCGGCTTGCGCGAACACGTGATCCAGGTTGCCGAATATACTGCAAAAGAGATAGGTTTCCGGATACCAGGTTGCCAGCATGCCAAGCTGCAAAGCTATTCGCAGGAAAAAGGTAAGATGGCACGGACGTTTGCGATAAATCAGAATTAGTGCCGCCATTCCGGCGGCATATCCCGCGCGGGTTATAGCCATTTCGCCTATCGAGGGAATATAGTTGTAGAACACGGCAGCCACAACGGCTGTGAACGCGGCATAAATAATTCCGAGTTTCTCTATTCCCAACAGTCCGGGGCGGCAACGCTTTTTCTTTGTGAGTGAAATCATATCCAGTAGTTTTCTTTATACCATTCCACCGTTTCTTTCACCCCGCGTTTCAAGTCGTATTCGGCTTTGTAACCGAGTTCTCTTACAGCTTCGTCAATATCGCATTGCCAGTTGCGCTGTTTCATAATCTTGTATTTGTCGGAATTGAGAGTGGGCGTGGTGTTAGTTATGTTCGAAACTATTTCTGCCACTGCGCACACGCTGCGAAGCACCCATAGCGGAGCTTTTATGTGAATTACGTTTTCACACCCATTTCCTTTTGCAGCAAAAGGCTGAATGCACGGCTTTCGTAGGTTCTGCCGTCGCTCAGAAGATATGTTTTGTGAACCACCTTGCGCGTTATGGCTGCAAAATGGCGTTCACGAGATCTTTGACGTATATGAATGTTATTTCCTGCGGTTTGAAACCCACCGAGAAGTCCACGTGATTCTTTATGGACTTTGCCATGAGGAAATAGTCTTTTTCTCTCGGACCGTAAACGCCTGTGGGGCGGAATATGACCCAAGGAAAGTCTTTAATTGTGTGCAGATAGTTTTCGGCGGCTGCCTTGCTTAAGCCATATGCAGTGTTAGGCACGGGCATGTCTCCGCTCTTCATGGGTTCGTAAACCACGTTTCTTAGTTCGCCTGCGCTGCCGTCTGCTCCAAACGGATTTGGGGCAGGGTGGGGTGTCGTGGCGTTTTCCCTTATTGCCCCGAGCACACTGAGCGAACTTATATATATGAATTGTGCAGGCACAGTGTCGGAATCGCGTATGGCAGAAACCATGCGGCGTGTGCCGTCGTAGTTCACTCTGAAGAACATGTTTTTGAACCGGCTCTTCGTTATTCCTGCGGCATGGATTATCACGTCCCACGCACCGAAGTCCTGCTTGGCGCGTTCAAATGTAGAGCGCATTGTCTGCTCGTTGCTGTAGTCTATGTCAATGAAATGGATTCGCGGATCGGTGAGATATTGGCGGCTGCTTGTTTTTCTCACTCCCGCCCATACTTCCATTCCTGCCGAGAGTGCCCGCTCCACGAGAAAGCTCCCAATGAAGCCGCTTGCGCCTGTAATCAATATCTTCATCCGTAGGTTCTTTTTATAAAGTTTCTGTTTAATAATCTGCAAAGTTAGCAAATTAGTTTCATTGTCGTCGGATGTGCGCAAAGCAAAAAAGAACGGCACAAAAAGAATAGTTCTCCGTATTGTTTGAAGGCATGAGAGGCGAAAAACAACGGCTTTTTCCGGGCGTTTTGTAAGAGTTTGTTTTTCAGGAATTTGAAAAGACGAAAAATACAAGGCATATATTTTTAAAATACAAGGCACTTATTTTAAAACAAGTGCCTTGTATTTTTTGCAACAAGCCTTATGTTTTTTGGGGTGTGCGGAAGGGGCTTTTTGCGGTGCAAAAACACATGTTTTTAGGTGCGTTTTGTGAAAGCCACGGGACTTCCGGAAAAGAAAAAAGGTTTCCGATATGCCCCGGGGGCTTCGGAAACCTTTTATGTCTTATGCAGATTGCTTTTACTGCCAAACACCGGGACTTGTGCCCTTGCGGTAAATTTCAACAAGCTCCATTTCGAAAACAACCGTGGAATATTTCGGGAATCGTGCCGCTTGCCGTAGCTCCGTAAGCGAGGTCTGACGGCATGGTAATTCTCCAACGGTCGCCGCGGTGCATATATAATAATGCCGTGCTCACTCCGTGTACGAGCGCACTCACACAAAATGTGGACGGAGCCATGGTGGTGCGGTCAAACACTTTGTTGTATTCCGACGAAAAGCCCGAATGGTCAACCACAAGCCCTGTGGGATGCTGGTCGGTAGGTATGAGCAATGTGCGATACGCCACCCTTACGCTGTCGTTTGAGTATGGCAGCACGCCGTCGTCCGCTCCGCGTTTCAGAATCTCCACTGCAATGGAGTCCGTTTGCTTATGGGCAGCGTCGAACTGCCGCGAAAAACACAGAAACTGGCGACGGTTGGAAAACTCCTCCCATTTCTCGCCATACACGCGCTTTGCGTATGCTATCGAATCGCCCGTTGTCTGCATGATCTTTGAAAAATAGCTCTCGTTGCGCGGCTTCCAGTTGGCATATTCGTTTTTCCTCGCCGTCGTTTTCGGAACATGAGCACAAAGCTATGCCGCATATCACTCCCGCAATGAGGGTGAACGCGCGTAATCTCAGGTGTTCTGGCAATTTCATCAGTGATGTGGGTTTAATCAATCCTCGGCAATCTTTTTGAGCAGCGAAGTGATGCTTACGCGGTCCTCAAGCGTTCCGCGCAGAGCGGCTATCTTTATTCGCTCCTGCGTCATGGTGTCGCGGTTTCGCAATGTAACGCATTCGTCTTTCAAACTGTCGTGGTCAATGGTTATACAGTAAGGCGTGCCAATGGCATCCTGACGACGGTAACGTTTTCCAATGGAATCCTTGTCCTCGTATTTGCAGTTGAAGTGGAAACGCAAATCCTTCATGATTTTTTCGCCGAGTTCGGGAAGCCCATCCTTACGCACAAGAGGCAATATGGCGAGCTTTGTGGGGGCTAACTGCTGCGGCAGATGAAGCACCGTGCGGGTTTCGCCGTTTTCGAGCTTTTCTTCCTCAAACGAGTGGCACATTACAGACAGGAACATACGGTCTACACCTATAGATGTTTCCACGTCATACGGAGTATAGCTTTCGCCTGTCTCAGGATCGTGATATTTAATCTGCTTGCCGCTGAATTTTTCGTGTTGCGAGAGGTCGAAGTTGGTACGTGAGTGAATACCTTCCACTTCTTTGAATCCGAAAGGCATGTTGAATTCTATATCGGTTGCGGCATTTGCGTAGTGGGCAAGCTTTTCGTGGTCGTGGAAACGGTAGTTCTCTGCTCCGAAACCGAGAGCCTGATGCCACTTCATGCGCATGTTTTTCCAATAGCTGAACCATTCCATTTCCGTGCCCGGTTTGCAGAAAAACTGCATCTCCATCTGCTCGAACTCACGCATTCTGAAAATGAACTGACGGGCCACTATCTCGTTTCTGAAGGCTTTGCCTATTTGTGCAATGCCAAAGGGGAGCTTCATGCGTCCTGTTTTTTGAACGCTGAGGTAGTCTACGAAAATTCCCTGAGCTGTTTCGGGGCGCAGGTATATGGTTGACGTTCCTTCGGCGGTAGAGCCGACTTCGGTTTTGAACATAAGGTTGAACTGACGAACGTCGGTCCAGTTTCTTGTTCCGCTTATGGGGCACACAATTCCCTCGTCAAGTATTATTTGCTTCAGCTCGTCGAGGTTAACATCGTTCATGGCTTTCTTGTAACGGGAGTGCAGAGCATCGCGCTTCTGTTTGTGCTCAATGACACGCTGACTGGTGGCGCAGAATTTCTCTTCGTCAAACGAGTCTCCGAAACGTTTGCGGGCTTTAGCCACTTCCTTTGGCTATTTTCTCGTCGTATTTTGCTATCTGGTCCTCAATGAGTACATCGGCACGGTAACGTTTCTTGGAATCGCGGTTGTCGATGAGAGGGTCATTGAATGCGTCTACATGTCCGGAGGCTTTCCACACTGTGGGGTGCATGAAAATAGCTGCGTCTATGCCAACTATGTTCTGGTGAAGCAAAACCATGCTCTGCCACCAATATTGTTTTATGTTGTTCTTCAGTTCCACGCCGTTTTGTCCGTAATCGTAAACCGCGCCCAAACCATCGTAAATTTCACTTGAGGGAAAAACGAAACCGTATTCCTTGCAATGCGATACTATCTTTTTGAAAACGTCTTCCTGAGCCATGTCTTTATGTTATGCTTTGAAATATGATACTATATGTGTGCAAAGGTAATAATTTTCTGCAACCTGTGTCATGTATGAAAGCCTGTGTGAGCATTTTTAACGGGAATGCGGACTTTTTGAACCGTTGTGTCGCATCATAAAGCTTCATGAAAAAAAGCTGTTTTCGGATATCGAAAAACACACGTGGCTTATCGCAAAAAATACAAGGCATATATTTTTAAAATAAGTGCCTTGTATTTTAAAAATATATGCCTTGTATTTTTGGCGTTTCCAAATGCTTGAAAAATAGCAAACTAAAAAAAGCGTGGCAATTTCCTTTCAAAAATGCCGCGCTTTGTATTGTTTTGAGCTGTTATTACTCTCCGGGATTGATTGCTCCGCTGGGGCAAACATCTGCACAAGTGCCGCAGTCAACGCAAGCGTTGGGGTCGATTGAATACTTCTCTCCTTCGCTGATTGCTCCGCTGGGGCATTCGTCAATACATGTTCCGCATGCAACACAATCGTCGCTAATTACATAAGCCATAGTTGTAAGATTTGATTTAATTGTTAATGATGTTCCTTTGTATTCTGCCTGCAAAATTACAGCTTTATTTCAAATCTCCAAATCGTAGCCGCAAAATTTGTTGCATGCCCGGCTTTTTCCAATTTTACCCTTATAAAACTTGCTAAAACACCCAAAATTATTATTTTTGCATTTTAATAAAGAACCTAAGACTGAAAGATGACAAAACTGAAACGTATAAAAAAAGTGCGCATACATCGCGAGGGCGACAAAACCCTTTAGGCTGCGGAATAATATTCGCGCTGGTTTGTGCATTGGCTTACGTTCTGCTTCCGCCGGTGTTTTTCTACCTTATATTGGCTGTTTGCATTATAATATATTCGGGCATACTCAATTTTTTCCGGTGTCCCATACGCCGTTTCCAGGGAAGCACTGACGGAGTGGTTGTTGCTCCTGCCGACGGAAAGATTGTGGTGAACGAAGAAGTTGAAGAAAACGAATATTTCGGCGACCGCCGCCGCATGGTATCTATTTTCATGTCAATCGTAAACGTTCACGCCAACTGGTTTCCCATTGATGGATATGTTACGAGAGTGGAGCATCAGGACGGAAACTATCATAAGGCGTGGCTTCCCAAGGCAAGTTTGGAAAACGAGCACTCCATGGTAATAATTCGCACCTCTTCGGGCGAGGAAATCATGGTGCGCCAGGTGGCAGGTGCTTTGGCAAGAAGAATTGTTACCTATGCCAAAGAAAACGAAGAGTGTTACATAGACGAGCATATGGGTTTCATTAAATTCGGTTCCAGAGTTGACGTGTTTCTTCCCCTTGATGCCGAAGTGGAAGTGAAGCTCGGACAATCCACAACGGGAAATCAAACCGTGATAGCCCGTCTTAAAAGCTGAAACAACCCATGTTCAATGAATTAAAAAGAGTCTGCCCAACGGACTTACTTGTTGCAACCTCATATCAGGCTGCATAGCCGTATCGTATGCCCTCGGCGGAGATGCGCAAACGGCTTTGCTCTTCATTATAATAGGTGCGGTGTTTGACTTCTTTGACGGATTCACTGCAAGAGCACTCAAAGTTTCCTCGCCAATAGGAAAGGAACTCGATTCGCTTGCTGACGACATAACTTTCGGCTTTGCCCCGTCGGCAATAGCCTTTATGATGCTCAAGCAATGCGCTGTGCCCGATTCATTGTTGGGAGCTCAGAAAATTTATCCTTATGCTGCTTTTGTAATGGCGGCTTTCTCGGCTCTCCGTCTCGCAAAATTCAATCTTGATGAGCGTCAGACTTCATCATTCATAGGAATGCCCACGCCTGCCAACGCTCTGTTTTGGGGAGCATTGGCTTGCTCGGTTAACGCCGAACTGCTTGCTTCGCCCGCTGCCGCATACATTATAATATTAATGGTATTCGGTTCTTCGGCTTTGCTTGTTAGTAAAATTCCTATGTTTGCCCTGAAGTTCAAAAACTATTCATGGAAAGACAATAAGGTAAAATACATATTTCTTGCCCTGTCTCTGGCTGTAATAATACCGTTTGAATCGGCGGACTGGCTATAGCAATTCTGCTATATCTGATGTTGTCTCTTCTAACTGAAAAGCGTTGAAAAATGAAAGTGATATTAGTCATACTTATTCTCGCCTTCGTGGGATTGTATGTGATATTGGGCATGCTGCGAAGGATTACCCGCATGTTTATGGGCGAAGAACCACGGCAACAACAGAGAACGCAAAGCACGCATAGGGAAAAAGGCGGACTGAACACCTCGTCGGCGAAAACAAAAAGAAAGTAATTTCGAAAGACGAGGGAGAGTACGTGGATTATGAGGAAATAAAATAAGATCGTGGTGAAACAAAAAAAGAGATAGTGAGGAAATGAAAATAGATTGTGTGGAAATAAAATAAATCATTCCCACGCAGAATATATAACAAAGGAATCCGCAGCTTCATGGCTGCGGATTTTTTTTGTTTGCCGCCGCATGTGCTTCATGGAAAAAGGCTATATTTGCAGATAAAGTAAAACAATTATTTCAAAATACCTAAAACAATTCGGAAATGGAAGAACTAAACAACGGCAAAATAAGCATTCGCACCCGCCGGTTAAGCGCGGAATTGTGCAGCATAAGGAATGAAGAAACCGGGGAAGAGCTTATGTGGCAGGCTGATCCCAAGATATGGGGAAGACATTGCCCTATGCTATTCCCTACAGTGGGTTCGGTGTGGAACGGAAAGTACAGACATCGCGGCGTAATCCACGAAATGAGCAAGCACGGCTTTCTGCAGAACACCGAGTTTGAGTTGAAATCTCACGAAAGCGACTCGATAACTTACATAACCCACGACACTGCGGAGACACGCGCCATTTTCCCGTTCAAATTTAGTCTTGAGCAGAAGTTTACCCTTGTGAACAAAACCGTAAAGGTGGAATGGACCGTAAGAAACGTTGGTTGCGACGACATGCCCTTTCACATTGGCGGGCATCCCTCTTTTTATTTTCGCGGATTCAAGGAAGGCGACGACGTAAAGGGTTATCTGCAGTTCGACAAGGCAAATCCCGAGAGCGCAACGGTAGGTAGCGGCGGCTGTTTGGGAGATGAGCGATATGTTCTCCCTGCTCCCGAAGGACTGATGGCTCTTCATGACGAGGATTTCAAGGTTGATTCAATAATAATGGACCATGATCAGGTACATGCCGTTACTCTTCTCGACAAAGAGCGCAAGCCCGTGGTAAAAAGTAAGCAGCGGCGCGCCCGTATTCCTTGTATGGTCTCCTTGGGGAGTGAATGCGCCGTTCGTTTGTCTCGAACCGTGGTACGGATTATGCGACAAACAAGGATATGAAGGCGAATTTTCACAACGCCCATATACCAACGTGGCTCCGGCATACGGCGAATGGCACGGCGGATACGACATAGAAATAATGTAATGCCACTCCGCTAAATTCACAAGCCACCATGAATAAAAAGCAAACTCATATCGCGCATTGTCGTTGCCTCGGCTGCGGCATTATGTCTGTTGCCCTCGGGTGCAGAAGCGCAAACCGACCATGGCGCAGAGAACACGCTGCGCATAATGTCCTACAACATACTCAACGGAAAGCAGATAGACGGAAAGACATTCAACTATGAACGCCAGATAAGCGTTATCCGGGGCATGAATGCCGACCTTGTTACTCTTGATGAGGTTGACAGTATCACCGAACGCTCAAAAGGTCATTTCGTTTTGCGTGAATATGCCGCCGCTCTCGGCATGCACCATTTCTATTCTCCCACCATAGATTTTCAAGGCGGCAAATACGGCATGGGAATGCTCGCAAAGAAATTCCCGCAACGCATAACGCGCATTGTGCTTCCCGGACGCGAAGAAAAACGAACGCTCATAATTGCCGAGTATCCCGAATATATTTTCGCATCCACCCATTTTTCGCTCACACCTGCCGACCAACTGAAATCAATAGCCATTTTGCGCAGCGAGGCAGCCAAGCATAACAAACCTTTCTTTGTTGCGGGAGACATGAACTTCACACCTGAGAGCGAGGCAGGCAAACTTCTTTCAAAATATTTCACTCTGCTCACCGACCCCAAGCAACCAACTTTTCCCGCCGATGCTCCTAAAGAGGCTATAGACTATATTGCCCTGTTCAAGAACAAGGAAGCCGATAACGTGGTGCTTCTCCGCAGGGGCGTTGTCAATGAACCGAAGGCTTCCGACCATCGTCCTGTCTACGCTGACGTTCGTTTTGCCACCCGGGCGGACAAACTTTTCTGTTCCGACCCGTATCTGCAAAACATTACGAGTAGCGGCGTGAGCGTAATGTATCAGACTAACGCCGTGGTGCACACTTGGGTGGAATATGGTACTGACACCGTGAAAACCAAGACCGCACGCACTTTGCTTGCGGGGCAGGAACCGTGTTTCGACATAGAAAACAAGGTGCGCATAGACAGTCTCGAGCCGGGCAGGAAATATTATTATCGTGTTTGTGCCCAAGAAGTGCTGCTCAATGAGGCATACCGCAAGATTCTCGGCGGCACGGTGAAAACCGCATGGCATAGTTTCACACTTCCTTCACCCGACACCCGGAATTTTACGGCTGTTATATATAATGACCTTCACGAACAAGACGGCGTTATGAACTCATTGGCGCAAATTCTAAAGAACAACGGCATAAAGGCGGACCTTACTTTTTTTCAACGGCGACTGTGTGCCCGAACCGCGAGACCGCGCCCACGCAATAGAAAGAGTGAACGTGCTGATGCGCGGTGCCGATGCTGCCGATGTTCCCACGTTCATCATTCGCGGCAACCACGAGATTCGCAATTCCTATTCTGCCGGAATGCTTTCGCTCACCGATAATTTCGACGGCAAAACCTATGGCGCTGTTCTCGTGGGGCGACACCCGCTTCGTGGTGCTTGACTGCGGCGAGGACAAACCCGATGATTTTTGGGTTTATTACGGACTTAACGATTTTACAAAGCTGCGTCTTGACCAGAAAGCCTTTCTTGAGAAAGAACTGAAGAGCAAAGAATTCAAAAAGGCACGCCGTCATATCCTCATAAACCATATTCCCATATGGGGCGACAAGGATGTTTATACCGACAACTATCATCCGTGGACCGCATTGTGGAGTCCGTTGCTCGAAAAAAGTTCGACGTAAACCTCACGGCTCACGCCCATTTCTTCTATGTCATAGAAAAAAGGCAAACAGGGAAATCCCATGCCCTGCATAGGAGGCGGTGGTCCGAGCATGGGAGGAAAAGAAGTGGGTACGGCAATGGTGCTGCAAAAGAACGGAGACAAACTGCGGCTTCGCGTGTTTGGCGCGGACGGCAGGACGCTTCTCGACCGCGATTTGTAGAAAAATATAAATCCTAACAGTCTATGTCCGCAGGATGTGCGCGGCGCGTAATGCGCAAGCATATTCTGCGGATTTTTTGTGCTTTGAAAGCCCGGATTTTCCCGACATTTTTTCATGCTCTTCAAGTGCCCGAAAAAAACACATGGCTTGTAGCAAAAACATAAGGCATATATTTTTAAAATACAAGGCACTTATTTTAAAATAAGTGCCTTGTATTTTTGACTTTTATAAGTGTCTGAAACAGAATGGGGTAAAAATCCCTGTTTTTGCGGCGTTCCCGACCTCGGTTTTGACCTCTTTCGGACGTGGATTTTTATATAAACCGGAAAAGCCCGGCATGCGGCTTAACCTCTACTTAACATGCGTGTAACCTCAACGCAATTCTTTTTGTGGATACTTTTGCACCCGGAAATCATTAAACCGAATCGACGGAGGAGGACACAGGATAAGCAATCTTGTAATCAACTCCACGGCTGACTATCAAGGACTGTTCGGCGTAGTAACCGCAGGAGCTGTGATAAAGAACCTTGTGCTCGACAATACGTGCTCTGTGAGCGGTGCGTCATACGTAGCCGGTATCGCCGGAGGTACTTCCGGAACCGGAACTGTTACCTTCCGCAACGTGGGCAATGAGGCCGCCGTAACGGCAAGTGGCTTGAACGCCGCCGGAATTGTGGGTGTGAGCATGGGCGGAACCATAAACTTTTCCATTACCAACTGTTACAATACCGGCGATGTTACGGGTTCGAAGCAATCTGCTGCCATCTGCGCATACGTAGGTAAGAAGTCGGTACTGAAAAACATATACAACACAGGAAAGATAGGGGGCTACGACAGCGCGGACAAGAAACTGTATCGCAACACGTGCACATCTTCCTGTCTTTACGACATAGAAGGCATGCAGGGAGACAGCATAACTCCCGAAATGCTCGCGAGTGGTGAGTTTGCTTTCATACTTAACTGCAATCTTCGCGGAGAAAGCCCGTGGTATCAGAGCCTTGACAACGAACTAACGCCTGACGGTCATCCCACATTGTCTCCTTCGCACGGAACAGTCTATGCCCTGGGCACTTTGAACTGCAACGGAACTGCATCAGGCGACGTTTCCGGTTATTCGAATACCGACAAATCGGTTCGCACTCCCCACGAATTTGAAAACGGAATCTGTTCCGTGTGCGAAGACGTGGAACCCGGTTTCGTTACAATGACTGACAGCGTTTATGAAATAGGAACCGCCGCACAACTCAACTGGTTTGCCAATTATGTGAACCTGGGCACGGTGAACGCCAAGGCAAAACTGACCGACGATATAGACTACACCGAATACACCACCGTGAAATCGATGATAGGAAAAGAGAGTGCGGGCATAAGCGGTTGGCTTGGTTTGAGCGCAGAACTCACTAACTGCTACAACATAGGCTCTGTAACCGGAATGCAAGCGGACAGACCCTTCGCAAGATACTCGGCTCGTCCGTATTTTGTCAATTGTTACGAAACAATAGGCAATCAAGTTATCAACGTAACCACCGAGCAGGTGGAAAACGGAGCATTGTGCTACATGCTAAACGACAGTGTGAGCGGCGGAGATACTTTCTTCCAAACGTTGGGTGAGGATTTGCATCCCATGCTCTTTTGGCAGCAGGCAGAAAGTGTACGAAGTTAACGGTTCTTATACTAACAATGTGGTTGGCATAAGGGAGAACGCGATTGACAAATCGGAAGACGGAAAGATACAACGCATATATTCCGTTGACGGTGTGCGCCGTAGTAATTTACAGAAAGGCATAAACATTGTCATCAACGGCAAAGGAAAGGCTAAAAAGGTATATGTTAAGTAACACATCCCGAGAATAAATACGAAAACGCCCCGCATTTTCAAGTGCGGGGCGTTTTTAGTTGTATGCTCGGCATGAGTTTATTCTAATGGGTGCAAGTCCCTAACAAGCCCTAATAGCGGGAATTGTATAGCCAATAGCAAGGGTGTCCACTGTGAGGTGGAATCTGGAAGAAGCTGGCGGCAAACATCTGACCTAACGTACAGAAACTTCATATAAGGCATTTGACCATGGATAAGATTGCATCACAAATCAAAAGTCCTATTGCTATTCGGAATGGTTGGTGTAAATGAAGTGGGTATAAGATGGAAAGAATAAGCCCTTATCTGAGGAGGTCTCACGGACACGGAGAATAGTTGCCTTTACGAAATCCATGGAGTAACGCTTGCCGTGAGAAGTCAGCAGACGCCATAGTAGTGCAATACTCGATAACGTTGCACGAAGGGCTGAACCTAACAATTAAACGATAGTAATTGAAATATACCTTATGAAGGAAAGAATGCAGAAAACATTATCCCAAGTTAATGGCTGCCCCCAAAGAGATAGGTCGGAAACCGAATGGTATGGGGGAGTGCAGACCTTCATGTGGATGTGTGAAGACAACATCGTGGAAGTACCATTCGACAAGGAACACCTTTTCGAGCAAATCCTCAGTCCTGCAAATCTCAGCCGAGCCTACAAGGCGGTGGTTAGAAACAATGGCTGTGGTGGTATCGACAAGATGCCGTGTGGACAGCTGCTCCCATGGCTCTTGACCAACAAGGACATGCTCATCCGTTCCTTGATGGACGGTTCTTACCGTCCGAACCCAGTGAAAAGGGTAGAAATACCCAAAGACAACGGCAAGATGCGCCTGTTAGGAATACCAACAGTAGTAGACCGTCTGGTGCAACAAGCCATAAACCAAGTACTGACTCCCATCTATGAGAACCAATTCTCCAAGACGAGCTATGGCTTCCGTCCGAGAAGAGGATGCCATGACGCACTACGAGGAGCGCAGAGGATAATCAACGAAGGCTACATATATGTAGTAGACCTTGACCTTGAACGCTTCTTCGACACCGTGAGCCATAGCAAACTTATAGAAATCCTCAGCCGTACGATAAAAGACGGCAGAGTGGTCAGTCTTATACACAAATATCTCCGAAGTGGTGTAATGAACAAAGGCTTGTTTGAAGCGAGCGAGGAAGGAACTCCCCAAGGAGGACCGCTAAGTCCGTTGTTGAGTAATATCATGCTCAACGAATTGGACAAGGAACTCGAACGCAGAGGACTACCCTTTGTGCGCTATGCTGATGACTCGATGATATTCTGCAAGTCCAGAAGGGCTGCAATGCGAGTGAAGGAGTCTATAACCCGATTTATAGAGAATACTCTATATCTCAAAGTCAACAAGGAAAAGACCGTAGTGTCGTATGTGCGCGGAGTGAAATATCTCGGCTACTCCTTTTATGTGATGAAAGGCAAATGCCAACTCACGGTGCATCCAAAATCCAAAGCCAAGATGAAGTCAAGGTTGAAAGAACTGACAAGTCGCAGCAACGGATGGGGATATGCCAAGAGAAAGCAGAAGCTGAAAGAATACATAAGAGGTTGGGTCGGCTATTATCACCTTGCCAATATGAAGCGTCTCTTGCTTGAAACAGACGAATGGTTAAGACGTAGAATCCGCATGTGTATATGGAAAGCTTGGAAGAAAGTCAAGACAAAAGTGGCAAACCTCATTAAATGTGGTATTAGTAAATACAAAGCATACGAATGGGGTAATACTCGCAAAGGCTATTGGCGTATAGCAGACAGCTACATACTGCATAGAGCTATAACAAAAGAGCATCTATGTAGGGCAGGGTATGCTACTTTAATGGATGCGTATCTCGAATGGTATCCAAAATAGGAACCGCCGTATGCGGAACCGCACGTACGGTGGTGTGAGAGGTCGGAAAACGAAAGTAGGAAGAAAACTGCTTCGTTTTTCCTCCTACTCAATTGCTCAAAACATTTCCCTTTTGTCTCTTTATGTTCATGTATCCAACGATAGTTTGGTCGGGATAAATGGTATTCTTTTTCAGATACCCCTGTTCTATTATCCCCCTGTCGCTATTCATAGCCGAACTTAAGGCTGACATCTGTGCCGATGCAGCCATATTTGCCTGCAGGGCGGCATTCGAATCGTAAGTTCGCGTAGTTGTTGTATAGGCATAGCCGTTTGGCAAAACCGTTGTCGATTGTGATGTGGAATATGCGGCATTACTTGCATTGATTCCGGCAGAAATGCCATACAAAATCATGGCGAGATTTTGGCTGCGTCTGATTTTCTTTTGAAATTCCTCGTTAGTGTAAACTTCAAGTTCCGTGGTGTCGTTTTTACGTTGCAGATATGCCAATACATCTTCGGGACAAAACACAACAGACGATTTGCCAGAATTATGCAACAGGATGTTTATCTGATAATACTTGCCGTAACTGTCTTTTTACTTCGCTGCAATTAGTCCCCACAACGATATCGTTGAAATTTCTATATACCCATAATTTCCCCGTCAATGTATTCTTCCATTACCGCAGAGTCTTCATCGCCGGCAACAAAAGTTTGTGCGTGGCATAAAGTGGCAAGTAATATAAATGCCGTGGTAAAAACAGTTTTCATGGTCTGCATGTCTGTGTTTTCTTTACTGTTTGGTTGCTTCTTTTAACTGTTTCACAAACTCCACGTAGGTGTTGAAATCTTCGCTTTCCGTGTCATACACCATAAGAGGTTGCTTTATTTCTTGGTCAAAAACGTAAAGTGCAGTCCCTATCAGGGTTTGTCCGTTGTTGTTATTGGCACGGTAGCGGTGGAAAGCTTTGAATCCTATAAATTCCGGCTTTTCCTGCGCCTCTTTCTTTTATTTTTTCGAGCTTTTGGTTGAACTGTTCTTTCATGGCTTCCTGTTTTCCCATACGCTCTTCATATTTTCTTTTTTCTTTTCAAAAAAATTCATCTCTGTCGTAAGAACTGTACGGATTAACATATAAGCTCATACTGAGTTTCGCATCTTTGATTTTTTCTTCGTTATCCTGCAGTTCTACGTTCAGATTAATCAATTCCATTGCCTGTTTATAGAAATCGGGAGAGTCGAAAGGTGCAAACGCGCTGTCAACCTTGGTTTCTATCGGGTCGTAACTGTCAGGTTTAAACAGACTCTTGGGCATGTCTTTTTCAACATACGCTGTGGCTTTGTCTTGAGGCGATTTGCCGCAGGATGAAAGCATTACCATAAAAAAAGCAAACTTAAAAAAACAACATTTCTTCATCTGGAGGTCCGTAGCCTTAAGTCCCTTCCTTGCATACAGATGTGGAACTGACTAGCAGCTTAATTTGGAGGTCGCTAGGAATAGCGTAAAAGAACCACGCTATAAGCGAGAACCACTATGCCATCTGTATGCAATTTGAAAATTTCCTACGTTTCCAAACGTGAATATATGATATACAGTTTGAAAATATCTTGTGCCGGGTGTGCAAGGTCGCCCGGGAAAGCGGGAACAAATTTCGCGGAATTGTGAACAAAAATAGTGAAAAACAAACCACGATATGGGAGTTTTTGTATCCCCTTTCGGACATCAAAAAACACACATGGCTTGTTGTGAAAAATACAAGCCATGTATTTTAAAAAATACAAGGCACTTATTTTAAAATATGTGCCTTATATTTTTTGACGTTTGTAAGACGTTGTTTTTGAGATGTTTGGAAAAAGCGATTTTTCGCGGGATTTTCGGACGGATTTTTGGGGTTCGGCAGATGAGAAAATGAGGCGTCGGCGCGGATTTGCCGAAAGCGGACAGCGGCTTGTTTGAGGTGGATTTTGCTTTGCGGTATGTCGGGGTGAAACGTTTAGATATAAAAGGCGAATTTGTGAGATGTAGGGGTGGGGAAAAGTAAAAAATGGCGGACGGAGCCAAGCACTCCGTCCGCCATTGTGGGGGTATGCTCGGCATGAGTTTATTCTAATGGGTGCAAGTCCCTAACAAGCCCTAATAGCGGGAATTGTATAGCCAATAGCAAGGGTGTCCACTGTGAGGTGGAATCTGAAAGAAGCTGGCGGCAAACATCTGACCTAACGTACAGAAACTTCATATAAGGCATTTGACCATGGATAAGATTGCATCACAAATCAAAGTCCTATTGCTATTCGGAATGGTTGGTGTAAATTAAGTGGGTATAAGATGGAAAGAATAAGCCCTTATCCGAGGAGGTCTCACGGACATGACGATTAGTTGCTTTTACGAAAGCCATGGAGTAAAGCTTGCCGTGAGAAGTCAGCAGACGCCATAGTAGTGCAATACTCGATAACGTTGCACGAAGGGCTGAACCTAACAATTAAACGATAGTAATTGAAATATACCTTATGAAGGAAAGAATGCAGAAAACATTATCCCAAGTTAATGGCTGCCCCCAAAGAGATAGGTCGGAAACCGAATGGTATGGGGGAGTGCAGACCTTCATGTGGATGTGAAGACAACATCGTGGAAGTACCATTCGACAAGGAACACCTTTTCGAGCAAATCCTCAGTCCTGCAAATCTCAGCCGAGCCTACAAGGCGGTGGTTAGAAACAATGGCTGTGGTGGTATCGACAAGATGCCGTGTGGACAGCTGCTCCCATGGCTCTTGACCAACAAGGACATGCTCATCCGTTCCTTGATGGACGGTTCTTACCGTCCGAACCCAGTGAAAAGGGTAGAAATACCCAAAGACAACGGCAAGATGCGCCTGTTAGGAATACCAACAGTAGTAGACCGTCTGGTGCAACAAGCCATAAACCAAGTACTGACTCCCATCTATGAGAACCAATTCTCCAAGACGAGCTATGGCTTCCGTCCGAGAAGAGGATGCCATGACGCACTACGAGGAGCGCAGAGGATAATCAACGAAGGCTACATATATGTAGTAGACCTTGACCTTGAACGCTTCTTCGACACCGTGAGCCATAGCAAACTTATAGAAATCCTCAGCCGTACGATAAAAAGACGGCAGAGTGGTCAGTCTTATACACAAATATCTCCGAAGTGGTGTAATGAACAAAGGCTTGTTTGAAGCGAGCGAGGAAGGAACTCCCCAAGGAGGACCGCTAAGTCCGTTGTTGAGTAATATCATGCTCAACGAATTGGACAAGGAACTCGAACGCAGAGGACTACCCTTTGTGCGCTATGCTGATGACTCGATGATATTCTGCAAGTCCAGAAGGGCTGCAATGCGAGTGAAGGAGTCTATAACCCGATTTATAGAGAATACTCTATATCTCAAAAGTCAACAAAGGAAAAGACCGTAGTGTCGTATGTGCGCGGAGTGAAATATCTCGGCTACTCCTTTTATGTGATGAAAGGCAAATGCCAACTCACGGTGCATCCAAAATCCAAAGCCAAGATGAAGTCAAGGTTGAAAGAACTGACAAGTCGCAGCAACGGATGGGGATATGCCAAGAGAAAGCAGAAGCTGAAAGAATACATAAGAGGTTGGGTCGGCTATTATCACCTTGCCAATATGAAGCGTCTCTTGCTTGAAACAGACGAATGGTTAAGACGTAGAATCCGCATGTGTATATGGAAAGCTTGGAAGAAAGTCAAGACAAAAGTGGCAAACCTCATTAAATGTGGTATTAGTAAATACAAAAGCATACGAATGGGGTAATACTCGCAAAGGCTATTGGCGTATAGCAGACAGCTACATACTGCATAGAGCTATAACAAAAGAGCATCTATGTAGGGCAGGGTATGCTACTTTAATGGATGCGTATCTCGAATGGTATCCAAAATAGGAAGAAAACCGCCGTATGCGGAACCGTTTTTCGACGTTGCCTACGGTGGTGTGACGTATGTGTAGCGGTCTGTGCCCTTGTCGTATGGAAAATGTGTTTGTGGTTAAAGTAGGAAGAAAACTGCTTCGTTTTCCGTCCGGCGGCAAAGTTTCGTCCTTTGTTCTCTGCGAATGCCGCGCCATACCATTGGCAACTTTTCCGGCAACGCCGAGCGAGCGTTCGAGATTCAGTTTTCCTTTTTTTGCCGCGCCAACAACTGGTGGCTTTGCCAACAACTGGTGGCGGATTGGCAGGGTCGGGATATTTAATGGTGTTTTCCACACTTTCACCTATTATTAAGGGTCGGTTCGAGGCATATTTGCTCCACCATTTTATGAGTGTGGCATAGTCTGCCACGGGATGTCCTATCTGCCAGTAAAGTTGGGGCATGGAGTAGTCAACCCAACCCTGATTAACCCAATATAGCACGTCGGCATACAGGTCTTCGTAGTTTTCCAGTCCGTTTGTATCAGACCCGGGAATGTTTCCGCCGCGCCTTGCGTTGTGATAAATGCCAAAGGGCGATACGCCGAACTTAACCCACGGCTTAATGGAGCGTATGGTGTCGTGGAGCATGCGGACAAGCTCGTTGACATTGTATCTGCGCCAGTCGGCACGGTTTTGTATTCCGTTGTTATACTTGGCAAAAGTTTTGTCATCGGGTATTACTTTTTGTCCGCCTGGGTAGGGATAGAAATAGTCATCCATGTGAATGCCGTCAACGTCGTAGCGGCGCATTATGTCCGATACCACGCGGCATATATACTCGCGGTTGTATGGCTCTCCGGGATCAAAGAGAATTAAATCGCCGTATTTGAAGAAATGGTCGGGATACATGTTGTAAGGATGATTGAGAGCCATTTCGTGTTTTGCGGCAGTTTTGGCACGATAGGGGTTTATCCATGCGTGAAGTTCCATGCCGCGTTTGTGGCATTCGTCAATCATCCACTGCAAAGGGTCCCAGTAAGGATTTGGTGCCTGTCCCTGTCTTCCCGTGAGGTAGTAGCTCCATGGTTCGAGCTTGCTGGGATAGAGGGCATCGCCTTCGCACCTTACCTGAAACATTACGGTGTTGAGTCCGCAGCGTTTGAATGCGTCAAGATAGGATGTGAGCGTTCTTTGCATCCTGTCTCTGTCCATTCCCATGTATTGTCCGTTAACTGTTTGAATCCACGCTCCGCGAAATTCGCGTTTGGGAGTGGGAGAACTGCTTTGCGCCTTTGCTCCGGGTGTGGCAAGGCAGCATAAAACCGCAGCGGCGGCTAAAAAAGTCCGAATATGTCTGTTCATTTTCTGAAGGCATTTCTGCCCTGTGAGATTTGTTTTAAGTTGTTTTATGAATTCAAGGTGTAAATTTAAGCATAATTTTCGAGACTCCGCTCCGGAGCGTTCCCAAAAGGTTTTTGCTGAGCGCAAGAGCCGCATGATAATACGGAATAAATCGTTATCTTTGCGTGTACATATTATATATATAAGGAAAAACGTATTGATGAATATGAACACCCCGCATAAGAATCCGCTTCTGACCCCTTTTTGTGCTCCCGCCGTTTGACAAGATTCAAGATACAGACTTTGAACCGGCAATGATTCAAGGCATAAAGGAATCGGAAAAAGACATAGAAAACATAACTTCGTGCAGCGAAACTCCGACGTTCGGGAATACTGTTGCGGCACTTGACAAAAGCGGTGAAATGCTTGACCGTGTGGAGAACGTGTTCTTTAATCTTTTTGAGCGCGTCATCAAATGAAACCCGCGAAGTACTGGCACAAAAGTTCGCGCCTATGCTTACCCGTCATCACAATAACATTATGTTGGACGAGAAGTTGTTTCAGCGCGTGAAACATGTTTGGGAAAACCGCCCCGAAAACCTTACGCCCGAGCAGAACAGGCTATTGGAAACAACCTACAAGGCTTTTGTGCGCAACGGTGCGCTTCTTGACAACGAACATAAGGAAGAGCTGCGCAAAGTGTCCGAAGAGTTTTCAAAGAAAACGGTGGAGTTCGGCACAAATCTGCTTCATGCCCGCAAGAGTTTCCATTTGAACATCACCGATGCGGAGAAAATGAAAGACATTCCCGCATCTGCTCTCGCCATTGCCCGTGCAAACGCGGAGGAAAACAAACACGAGGGTTGGGATGTTACTCTTGACGAACCGGTTTACGGACCTTTCATGACATATTGCCATGATCGTGAATTGCGCAAGGCATTATATATGGCTCGCAACGCGGCTTGCATGGATGGTTCCAAATATTGCAATCTGCAGATCTGTGAAGATATTGTGAATCTGCGATTGAAAAGTTCCAACATCCTTGGCTATAAATGCTATTCCGATTTTGTGCTCGAAAAACGCATGGCAGAAACCAAGGAAAACGTTTATAAACTGCTCAACGAGCTTACCGATGCGTATCTTCCCCAAGCCCGCGAAGAAGTAAAGGCAGTGGAGGAATACGCCCGCAAATACGAGGGCGACGCTTTCAAACTCGAGGCGTGGGACTTTGCTTATTATTCGCGCAAACTCAAACTTTCGCTGTTCGATATTGACAGTGAGATGCTCCGCCCTTATTTTGAACTTTCCAAAGTGAGCGGCGGTGTGTTCGGGCTGGCTAATGAATTGTACGGCATTACTTTCAGTGTGAACAAAGATGCTCCCGTTTATGCCGAAGACGTTATAGCTTACAACGTAAACGATAAAGACGGAAGTTTTCTCGGCACTCTATACATGGATTACTTCCGAGAAAAGGAAAACAAGGCGGAGCGTGGACCACAAGTTACAGTCCGCAATACAAGGAAGGCAATAAAAACGTGCGTCCTACCGTAGGCGTGGTAATGAATCTGACAAAACCCACGGCAGAACGCCCCCTCGCTCCTGACACTCGGGGAAGTAACAACTTTCTTACACGAGTTTGGACACGCTCTTCACGGTATTTTCGCAAACACAACCTATCGTTCGTTGAGCGGTACCAGTGTGTATTGGGATTTTTGTGGAACTTCCGTCGCAATTTATGGAGAACTTTGCCATAGAAAAGGAATTCTTGAGTAAATTTGCAGTACACTATAAAAACCGGCGAGGCTTTGCCCGAAGAACTAATAGGTAAGATTGTGAAAAGTCGCAATTATAATGTGGCTTATGCCACAATTCGTCAGGTTTCTTTCGGACTTATCGACATGGCTTTGCATTCTGTTACGAAACCTCTCTGCGGTAATTTGATGAAAGTGGAGCGCGATTCCGTAAGCAAGGTAAATCTGCTTCCCGAAGTCAAAGGCACGGGGCAGACAGTGCATTTCGGTCATATAATGGACGGAGGTTATGCTGCCGGTTACTATAGTTATAAATGGGCGGAGGTTCTTGAGGCCGACGCTTTCAAGGCTTTTAAGGAAAAGGGCGTATTTTCGAAAGAAATGGCGGAACGTTTCCGTTCGTGCATCCTATCAAAGGGCGGCACAGAGCCACCGATGCAGCTTTACGAACGTTTTCGCGGCAAAAAGCCTACGATTGATGCAATGATGGAACGTGATGGCATAAAACGGGTCTGATAAAAGAATGAATATGTTACCTGCCGAAAAGAAACAGCACGACCTTGATGTGCGCTACATGCGAATGGCGAGAATATGGGCAGAGAACTCATATTGCAAACGCCGCAGAGTCGGTGCGCTGATAGTTAAAGATAAAATGATTATAAGCGACGGTTACAACGGAACGCCTTCGGGTTTTGAAAATGTGTGCGAGGACGAAAACAATGTAACCAAACCTTATGTGCTACATGCCGAAGCAAATGCAATAACCAAGATTGCGCGCTCCGGAAATAATAGCGACGGAGCAACGCTGTACGTAACCACTTCGCCGTGCATAGAATGTGCTAAACTCATAATACAGGCTGGTATCAGGCGCGTCATTTATGGTGAGAAATATCGCATAGAAGACGGAATTAATCTCCTGAAACGTGCCAATATTGATGTAGAATATGTCAGCGTTGACGAAGATTGCGCCGACAATAACGAATAACTTCAAAGAGTATGAACTCTAATCGCTCCTCACGATTCACTCCGCTGATAGTTGCATGCAGTGTTGTGATTGGAATTATAATAGGAAGTTTTTATGCAAACCACTTTTCGGGAAACCGATTGAGCATAATAAACACGTCAAGCAACAAACTCAACGACTTGCTTCAGATTATCGATGCGCAATACGTTGATAAAGTCAACATTTCCGACCTTGTTGAAAAATCTCTCCCTAAGATTCTTGCCGAACTCGACCCTCATTCCACATATACAAGTGCAAAAGACGTGGAAGAGTCTATGCAGGACTTGAAAGGAAGCTTTTCGGGAATTGGTGTTCAGTTCACAATCATAGACGATACCATAAGAGTTATAACAGCCATAACAGGCGGACCGTCGAAAGCCGCGGGAATTTTACCGGGCGACTGTATTGTGGCGATAGACGGGAAACCTTTTGTGGGGAAAGTAGTGAGCAATGACGAGGCTGTGCACAGACTTAAAGGTCCAAAAGGGTTCAAAAGTTACTGTAGGTGTTATACGCGCCGGCGAAAAGACTCTGCGAAATTTTACAATACGAAGAGACGATATTCCCATAAAGAGCATTCAGACGGCATACATGTTGGACGAAAAGACAGGCTACATAAAAGTTGACCAATTTGCCGATTCCACTTATCCAGAGTTTCTTGTGGCTCTCGCAAAGCTCGGACAGCAGGGTGCAACCCGTCTTGTTCTCGATCTTCGCGGCAATCATGGCGGCTTCGTGCAACCGGCAATCAGAATGGCTTATGAATTTTTGCCGGGAAACCGCATGGTGTTCTACATGCAGGGTCGCCACTCCCCGAGAGAGAACTTCATAAGCGACGGTAGGGGTGCTCACCAAAGCACACCGCTCATTGTTCTTGTGGATGAGCAGACAGCATCGGCGAGTGAGATTTTCGCAGGCTCCATGCAGGACAACGACCGCGCGTTAATAGTTGGACGGAGAAGCTTTGGCAAAGGTTTGGTGCAGGAATCCATTGAGTTCCGCGACGGAAGCATGCTTCGTCTCACCATAGCGCGTTATTACATGCCCTCGGGGCGTTGTGTTCAGAAACCTTATACTCCCGGCGATTTCGAAGAATACGAAATGGATTTCATAAATCGCATAAAGAGTGGCGAACTCGAGTCGGGCGACAGCATAAAAGAGCACGGCAAGAAATATTATACCCGTCTCGGGCGCACCGTTTACAGCGAAAACGGCATAACACCCGATGTGTTTGTGCCCGAACAGACCGAATTGCTCACCTCATACGTAAAAGAGGCTTCCATGAAGGGACTGCTTGTGAAATATGCCTATGTCTATACCAACGAGAACCGCAAGGCTTTGTCGGAATTGAAGACTTGGGAGGAGGTTGCGGCTTGGCTCAAGAAGCATGACGTGGTTGACAAATTTGCCGACTATGCAAATAAGAACGGACTGCCGCGCAGAAACCTGCTCATCAAGAAATCGCACCGTCTGCTCCAAACCTATTTGTGCGGATATATAATAGACGACCTGCTGGGTAGGGATGCGCTCACACGCTATCTTAATTCTGACGATAAATGTGTTATTACGGCGTTGAAGCTGATGAATGAGGGAAAAGCCTTTCCCGCAGCTCCCAAGAAACCAAGGCAGGATAAACCGAAAAATGGAAAAGAAAGAACTGCGCAGGCAGGTTGCGGCGTTGAAATGCAGGCACAGCCGTGCTTCTTTGCTTGAGATGTCTGAAATCATAATGCGCCGGCTTGAAAACCACATGCTTTTCAAGTCGGCGCAAACGGTTTTGCTTTTTCATTCGTTGCCCGATGAACCATGCACACACGATTTGATTCTCCGCGCGGCGGCAACAAAAAACGTGATTCTGCCCGTTGTGGTGAGTGAAACCGATTTGGAATTGCGCCGTTTCCGCAGCGAAAATCTCATGAAGCGGGGAGCTTTTTAACATTTTCGAACCCACGGGCGAAGCATTTGAGGATTTTTTCGGAAATAGATCTCGCCGTTATTCCGGGAGTGGCTTTCGACGAAAACGGAAACCGCCTCGGCAGGGGCAGGGGATACTATGACCGGCTGCTCGAAAGGCTGAAACCATTTGGCGTTCCCACTCTCGGCATGTGTTTCGACTTCCAAAAACTGCCGCACATCCCCTCCGAACCTCACGACATCAGAGTAGATTTTGTGCTTTAACCGCCGTTTTTGCGCATAGTGCTAATATTCAGGCATTTATCCTTGTTTTGAAACGGGAATGTAAGTTGCTGTGCATCAAAGGTTTGACAAGGCGAAAAATACAAGCCATATATTTTAAAATACAAGGCACTTATTTTAAAATAAGTGCCTTGTATTTTTTGCAATAAGCCATGTGTTTTTCCCCCTGTCGGAAATTACTCGAAAAATGTGCTTGTCCGGCGTTTTGCAGGAGCGTTTTCGGGGGCTGTCAAAGGCTTTTGTGAGTGGCTATGTACGATGCCGCAGCTTGTGCACAGCGTTCGCCGTCGATAGCAGCCGATACAATTCCTCCGGCATAGCCCGCGCCTTCGCCGCAAGGGTATAGTCCGGGGCGCGAAACGTGTTGGAGCGTTGTGTTGTCGCGCGTTATTCTCACGGGCGAGGATGTCCGTGTTTCCACTCCTATAACTGTTGCTTCTTTCGACAGAAAGCCTTTGTGTCTTGCCCCGAAAATTCTGAAACCCTCGGCAAGTCGGGCATAGATGAACGCCGGCATCCAGAAATGCAGGGGAGAGGATATGAGTCCCGGGGCGTATGACGATTCGGGTAAGTCGAAACTCAGTTTTCTGTTCACGAAATCACCCATGCGTTGTGCCGGGGCAGTTTGTTTGCGATTGCCTTGAAGCCAGCATTCACGCTCCAATGCTTCCTGGAAATACATCATGCGTAACGGATTTTCGGTGTTGCACCAGTCGCTGTGTGATGTCGCAAATTTTTCATCGCCCATGGCTGTTTTCATGAGCGCGGAAATCGATGCGTCGTTAAGGTCTTCGGGTCGCATTTCCACTACCATTCCCGAATTGCTCCATTTCGAACCGCGATTGCTCGGACTCATGCCGTTCACCACTATTTGTTCGTCGCCCGTTGCTGCCGGTACGACAAATCCTCCGGGACACATACAGAAACTGTACACGCCGCGTCCTTCCACTTGTGCCGCCACGGAATATTCTGCTGCCGGAAGATAATTGCCGCGTCCGTTTCGCGAGTGATATTGTATGCAGTCTATCGTGAAACTTTGGTGTTCCAATCTCACGCCGGTGGCTATTCCTTTCATTTCGAGCGCGTATCCGTTGTCGCGCAGCATTCTGTAAACGTCGCGTGCCGAATGTCCGGTGGCAAGAATCACAGGACCTTTATATTCTTTGCCGTTTGTGTCTGCCGCACCGCAGACTTCGCCCTTGGAATTGGTGAGAAGTTTCACGACTTTCGTCTCGAAATGCACCTCGCCTCCGCAATCCAAAATGGTGTTACGGATGTTTTCGATAATGCGCGGCAGGCGGTCGGTGCCAAGATGTGGATGTGCGGACGAAAGTATGTCGGTGTCGGCTCCGTGCTGGCAAAAAACCGAAAGAATCTTGTTCACATTCCCACGTTTTTTGCTGCGCGTATAAAGTTTGCCGTCCGAGTAAGCCCCGGCTCCCCCTTCGCCAAACGAATAATTGCTTTCGGGGTCAATGCGCTGGGTCTGGCGAATGCGCGCTATGTCGCGTTTGCGCTCGTGAACATCCTTGCCGCGCTCAAGAACCACGGGTTTCAAACCAAGTTCTATGAGTTGCAGCGCAGCAAAGAGACCGCCCGGACCGGCTCCCACAACTATTACTTCGGGAGCGTTTGAAACGGGGCGGTATTCTATATGGTCGAATTCTTCGGGCACCTGCTCGCCGCCAATATAGACATCAACCGTGAGATGAATCGTAATGTTTCTCTGGCGTGCGTCTATGCTGCGCTTCTTAATGCGCAGGTTTGAAATTGTTCGCACGTCAATGCCGAGCATTTCCGCTGCCGTGAGTTTTGTGCGCCCCGGGTCGGAGGCATCGTGCGGATTGAGGGTTATGTTAAGAGTGTACATTATATATATTGCGTATGTGTGGAAAAACGTTGTGCTTTGCGGTCATCCGAAAAGCTCCCGCAGAGCATCTTCAACCTTTCCCACGCTCACTATTTCTATTTCGTTGTTTGTTTTGTTGCGTCCCCTTGCGTTGTATTTCGGAACAAGCATCCGTTTGAAGCCGAGCTTGGCGGCTTCCGAGATTCGTTGTTCAATTCTTGCCACAGGTCGTATTTCTCCGCTCAGTCCCACTTCGCCCGCCATACAGATTTCGCGCGAAATTGGAGTGTCCACATTGCTCGAAAGTATGGCAGCTATGACCGAAAGATCGAGCGCGGGGTCGGTAACTCTTATTCCTCCGGCAAGATTGAGGAACACATCTTTCTGGGTGAGCTTAAAGCCCACGCGCTTTTCAAGCACCGCGAGCAACATGTTCATTCTGCGCGTGTCGAACCCCGTTGCCGAGCGTTGCGGAACGCCGTAGGCCGCCGTGCTGACAAGTGCCTGCGTTTCTATGAGCAGCGGGCGTACACCTTCAATGGTTGCGGCTATCGCCACACCGCTCAGCCCCGCATTGTTTTTGTGAAGCAGAAGCTCGGAAGGGTTTTCCACTCCGCGCAATCCTTCTTGGCGCATTTCGTATATGCCGAGTTCGCTCGTACTTCCGAAGCGGTTTTTTATTCCGCGCAGTATGCGGTAAAGGTAATGTCTGTCGCCTTCGAACTGCAAAACCACATCGACAATATGTTCCAGTACCTTGGGACCGGCAATTACTCCCTCCTTGGTGATATGTCCTATTAAAAACACCGGAACTCCGCTTTGTTTGGCAAATTTCAGTAATGCCGACGCGCATTCACGGATTTGGGTGAGACTACCCGGTGCACTGTCGCAAGTTTGTGTCTCTATGGTTTGAATGGAATCAATGACCACGAGATCGGGACCTGTTTCGGCAATTTCGTGAAAGATGTTTTCGAGCGAAGTTTCGCAAATCACAAGAATGTCTGCCGTGGAATTCTCAATGCGTTCGGCACGCAATTTAATCTGTTGCTCGCTCTCCTCGCCGCTTACGTACAGCACCTTTTTCTCTGGCATTCTCATCACGGTTTGAAGCATCAGTGTGGATTTTCCGATGCCCGGTTCTCCGCCTATGAGTACAAGCGAACCGGGCACAATGCCTCCGCCCAACACGCGGTTCAGTTCCGTGTCGTGGGTGTCGGTTCTTTTCGCCCGAAGTCTTAACCTGTGACAGCTTAACAGGATGTGCGCGTTTTTCCGCCACTTTTGCTATTGCCGAAACGCCGCTGCGCGCCGAAGAAGATAGCTCCGGAGCAATGCTAACTTCCTTGAAAGAATTCCAAGCTCCGCACGACGGACATTTTCCAAGCCACTTTACGCTGTCGTAGCCGCAGTTGTCGCACACGTAAGCCGTTTTGCTCTTTGTCATATCAGTCTCTTGCTATCAGTATATAGTTTTTGAATGAAGAACTTCCCTTTAGAAAAACAATCAACGGTCTTTCAATATTAACTTTCTTGAATCTGGATCTTACCTTAATCTTTCTGTATTGCCCGGGAATTTGAAAATTAAAAGTTACAGCCGTGTTGCCTGGGTTTTGTTCCGTGAACGCAATCAGTTCTCTGACTTCCACGGGATCGATTGTGGTTGCCGTAACGTTTATATTCAATTCTGCAATTCCCGAAGTCTTTACGTCTGCGAGGAATTCAATGTTTTTACCACCACATCGCATTGATTAGGGTTGAAACGCCTCGATGCCACGCCGGCATGTATAAGAACTGCGTAACCAATCTTAAGATAATTCTGCCATTGCGCCCAATTTGTGCCGAAGAATGCTATTTCGCCCGCTCCTGTAAAGTCTTCGAACTGCACAATGCCGAATGGTTTTCCCGTTTTGGTAGTTCCTTCGCGCAATCCGGTAACCATTCCGCCGAGCACAAGGGGTTTGCCTTTAAGAAGAGCCGGATTGGAAAGCTGGGGAAAGGTTGTGTTGCAAAAGTTGTTCCATTATCACGGCGTAAGGATCGAGAGGATGCCCCGAAATATAGATTCCTACAAGCTCACGTTCCTTTTCCAGTTTGGTAATGTTGCTCCATTTTTCATATATTTAGCCGGTGGCGCGGGCTGAGGAATCTCCATTCCGCCAATATCATTGAATAAAGAATTTTCAGATTCGTGTTTGTCTTGCTGAACATTCATTCCGTAGCGCAGCAATACCTCCATAAACGTGGCGCGTTCGTTACATGGGGCGAGATAAAGCTCTCTGTCGAAACCGAAACAGTCTAATGCTCCGCTGACTGCCAGACATTCCATGGATTTTCTGTTTAGGGCGTTCATGCTTACCCTTTCCACGAAATCATAAATGTCTTTGAAGGGTCCGTTTGCCTTTCTTTCTTCCACTATTGCCTTGGCTGCTGCGCCGCCCATGCCTTTTATTGCAGAAAGTCCGAAACGAATTTCGCCTTTCTGGTTTACACCGAATTCTATGTAGCTTTCGTTAACGTCGGGACCAAGGGTGGAAATTTTCATTTTCTGACATTCTTCCATCAACTTGGTAATTTCGCCGATATCACTGAACCTTCGTGTCATCAGTGCCGCCATATATTCCGAAGGATAATGGGCTTTCATGTATGCAGTCTGGTAAAGCAACCCACGAATAACAGGTGGCGTGAGATTTATTAAAGGCGTAGGATGCGAATTTTTCCCAGTCGCTCCAGATTTTCTCAAGTATTTTCACGTCATGGCCGTTTGCCGCTCCCTGTTTAAGGAATTTCGGCTTCATTTGGTCAACTATGTTTTTCTTTTTCTTACCCATTGCTTTTCGCAGAGCGTCGCTTTCGCCTCGCGTAAAGTTTGCAAGTTGTCGCGAAAGAAGCATCACCTGCTCCTGATACACCGTAATTCCGTAGGTATCCTTCAGATATTTTTCCATGCAGGGTATGTCGTAGCTTATAAGCGACGGGTCTTTTTTTCTGCGAATAAATTCGGGAATATAGTCCATAGGTCCGGGGCGATACAAGGCATTCATGGCTATCAAATCTTCGAATACGGTGGGGTGCAACTCTCGCAGATATTTCTGCATGCCTGCCGATTCGAACTGGAACGTACCTATGGTCTGTCCTTTCTGGTAAAGTTCGTAAGTCTTTGCGTCGTCAATTGGAATTGTGTCCAAATCCACGATGTCTCCCGTGGTTTGTTTCACCACCTTGCAGGCTTCCTTAAGCTCCGAAAGGGTTTTCAGCCCGAGGAAGTCCATTTTAATTAGCCCCGTCGACTCTATTACGTGTCCGTCATATTGGGTTACGGCGGTTTTTACATTGGGAAAGTCGGGGTCGTCTGCCGTGCAAACGGGAACCCAATCGCTTATGGGGTTACGACAAATGATGAATCCGCAGGCATGTATGCCGGTGCCGCGAATTGTTCCCTCGAGCATCTTGGCATATTTGATGGTGTTGCTTTTTTTCTCGTCCGAAGAAGCCTCGGCAAGCTGAAGTTCGCGCGTACATTGTATGGCGTTTTTCAGATTCATCTTCAGTCCGTCGGGAAGTTTGTCGGGAATTGCCTTGCAAAGGGCATTGGCTTCGGGAAGCGGCAAACCTTCCACTCGCGCCACGTCCTTAATGGAGTTTTTCGTAGCCATGGTGCCGTAGGTTATGATGTGCGCGCAGTTTTCGTGCCCGTATTTGTCCATAACCCAGCGAAGGACTTTTCCGCGACCGTCGTCGTCGAAGTCGGTATCGATATCGGGAAGATTCACACGGTCGGGATTCAGGAAACGTTCGAAAAGCAAATCATATTTCAAGGGATCTATTTTCGTTATTCCCAAGCAGTATGCCACAACCGAACCTGCCGCCGAACCACGTCCCGGTCCCACAATTACGCCAAGCTCTTTTCGCGCGGCGTTAATGAAGTCCTGAACTATGAGAAAGTATCCGGGAAACCCATGGTCTTCATTACGTGGAGCTCAAACTTTATGTGCTCCGCCACATTGGGCGGAACGGGGTCGCCGTAGCGTTTCTTGGCTCCGTCGTATGCAAGTTTTGCAAGATAGTCGGCTTCAAATTTTATGCGGTATATTTTGTCGAATCCGCCCAAGCGTTCTATTACGGCGTCGGCGTCTTTTTTCGGCAGCGGATTCTCACCGTTTTCATCGGATGTGAATTCTTTGTAGAGTTCTTCCTCGGATATTTTTGCCCGCCACTGTTCTTCGGTTCCGAATTCTTCGGGTATGGGGAAAAACGGCATGATTGGTCCGTGGTCAATGCTGTATTCGCTCACTTTATCGCACACTTCGCATGTGTTCGAAAGGGCTTCGGGAATGTCGGCAAACACTTCGTTCATTTCCTCACGGGTCTTGAACCACTCTTGTTTGGAGTATCTCATGCGGGTTGGATCGTTGAGGTCCTTACCTGTGGCAAGACACAAAAAGATGGTCGTGAGCTTCGGCCGTTTCCTTGTTTTCAAAGTGGCAGTCGTTGGTGCAAATAAGTTTTATGCCGTACTCTTTTGCCAATTTAATGAGTTCTGCGTTGGCTTTCTGCTGCAAGGGAAAAGTTTCGCGATTGGCAAGAATGTCGGGGTCTTTGACTTCGTGGCGTTGGAGTTCCAGATAATAGTCATCGCCAAAGACACGTTTGTACCATTCTATGGCTTCGCGTGCGCCGTCCATGTCTCCTTTCAAAATTTTGGCGGGAACTTCGCCCGCAATACAAGCTGAGGAGACTATGAGGTCTTCGTGGAATTTCTCAAGGTCTGCGCGGTCGGTGCGTGGTTTGTAATAAAGTCCGTCAACCCAGGCGCGCGACACGAGTTTTATGAGATTTTTGTATCCGTTGTAGTTTTTGGCGAGCACAATAAGGTGATAGCCCGAGGCGTCGCCGTTTTCCTTTATTTTGTCTTCCTTCTTGTTGTGCGCCACATACATTTCGCACCCGAAAATCGGCTTGAAAGTCAAAATGCGGTGCTGATATTCTATATTGTCCTCAATTTCTTTTTTGCGTTTTTCGTCAGCTTCCTTGAGTTCTTCCTCAAGTTTTGCAAGATCCTTCTTTGCGTCTCCTTTTATTTTCGCTATGTAGTCTGCAAGTTCTTTTACTCCCATCATGTTTCCGTGATCGGTGATAGCCATGCCCCGCATGCCGTTGGCAACGGCCTTGTTTACGATGTTGGGAATCTTTGACTGCCCGTCAAGAAGGGAGTATTGGGTATGGACGTGTAGATGTACGTAATCCTGCATGGTTTGTAAAGGTTGTTTGAGTGTTTATTATAGACATCCAAAGTTAAGTTTTTTTTATGTTCCGGAGCCTTCGGATTATGTTAAAAATTATGCGGGCGTGCGTAATCCTCACGTTGTGTGGAAAATAATTTTTTGTGCCTCCTGCAAAGCCCGGCAAAAATTCCGTAAAAGCTGCGCTTTTCCGCAAACTGCTGAAAACCAGAAATTTACAGCGAATTAAAAAGCTTTTGTAAGTTGCTGTTTATCAGATGTTTGAATGGCGAAAATATAAGGCACATATTTTAAAATAAGTGCCTTGTATTTTAAAAAATACATGGCTTGTATTTTTCACGACAAGCCATGTGTTTTTTTGCGTATTCCGATTGTCGGTTGTTTTTAAGGGGAAATAAATCCGTGAACGGGTTTCGTGAATCGCAAAAACATTAATTTTGCTGAAAAATAAACTTTGTGAGATGAAACTAACGGTAATGATGTTTGCAGCGGCTCTGATGCTTGCCGGCTGCAAGGGTGGGCAGCAGCGCGGAAAAGGTTTCAGACTATGGCGCAGACCCGAAAAAAGCCGAAAGCATATATTCCTATACCCCTACAACAGGTGTAATGGTTGATGAATTCCGTTCCGACGACGGCTGGAAATATGTTTGTGCTTCCTCATGGGAGTTTCGAGCGAACACCATCGCCTTTATTCTCCAAACGGAAATCTGCGTGTCATCATGGGAGGTGCTTCCGAAACCGGCGGGGCTTACGGCTGGCGCATTGATTATGGTGCCGACGGAAAGGTGAAGGCGGTTTGCGACCTCGGCATGCTGACCGACAGCGAATACGGACGTTTGAGCAAAGGCAGCAGTTACGCGCTCGAAACTTTGCGCGGGAAACTCACGGACTCAAAATGCCGCGCCGTGTATGAGGTGGAACGCAACTATAAGGACGAAATAGTGCGCGTGGGAAGCATTGAAGTCATTGGAGGATACCGCGCGGAAGTATATATAAAGGAGTGGGGACCGTTTTGGATAAGTGATGTTGACGGCGGACGGTTCGGATTTTTCGTAAAGCTCAAACCCGAGGGAACGAAGGGCGGACAAAATGGAACTGCTTTATTGCAACGACAAACTCATAGCCGAAGCCGCATACGAAAACGGAAAAACCAGGAAGGTGCGCACATACAATTCGCACGGACAACTGGCGGGAACATACAAAAAAACTGTACTGAAGCCCCTGAGGATATTGCTTTTCAGACTATGGGTCGCTGATTGTGAAATTTTTCTGATTTCGCCTAAGGGTTTGCCGTGGCTCTGCATGCAAGTGCCTGTGGCGGCGCAAAACGTCGGACGTATGCAGAAAGACGGCATAAAGGGTTTATGTCAAGAAAATGCGTAATTTAGCATCCCGATTACAAAACAAAAGATAATGAAGCGCATAAAAAAAAATATTCTGATAATACTTTTTGGCTCTCGCCTTTCACCTGTTCCTCACAACGCCGTTGTTTGGCGGGACAGACGGTAAAAACTCACAGCTTGTTCTTTATGGTCATGTCGGGAATAGACCCCGACATGGGCGCATCGCACGCCGTTTGTGTCTGGGGGCAATGGATTTCGTGTTATAGGAGTTGCAATGCTCTTACGCATGCCCCGCAAAGGAAATTTTCAGGGGAGTTGGGGCTGGTTCGCAGGACTTGCTTGCGGGGATTGGCAAGTTCTACGCACGACGCTGCCCATATGTTCATAACAAATGCGGTTTGCGGAAATTCTACTTTTACGTGGGAAACAGTATTCCTGTCGTTTTTAAGATCAAAA
>VOFC01006113.1_pt1 | contig 41453 bp, 41 predicted proteins | sample 5384161 | NCBI WGS metagenome assembly VOFC01 (sample SAMN12384722, study PRJNA508395) | human gut metagenome | isolation source: healthy gut B | host: Homo sapiens
GCCTGTGTAAAATGCGCCAAAGCATTCAGGTTGCGCGTTTCTACGATAAAGTGCCGACGCGGAATGGCATACTTCTGGCACAGTTGTTCCAGTCGGTTTCGTGCAGCCTTCATGTTGTGTTCATTCAGTTTTTAATATCGAGCCACACACTGTCGGAATCCGTTTTGATGGAATGCAAGTAAGCATCGAGCGAAAGGTGAAAGGTAGTGTCAGCATCGTGCGTCACATCAAACGTACCCGTTTTTTCGCGGTAAACCAAGTCTATTTCATAGTTCGGGAAACGTGCCTCTTTCTCTTCCATTTTCTCCAGCGAATTAGTGCGGTGCAGCCATAGTTTGTCCTGGTATTCGCCCAATTGGCAGCAAACTAATGAAATCCAAATGGTTAGCGATGCCAGCAACGCAGTGGCACATTTCAGCATTATCGAAGGAATTTTCATAACAAAAAGTGCGGAAAAATAAGCGTGTGCGAAAAAGTGTGTTTATTTTTTGAAAACGGACAGTAATCTTGAATCAGTCAAGGTTTACTGTCCGTTTACTTTATGTTTGAATGCAAGTTGTGTAAATAATCAGTCAGTTTCTTTACTGAAAGTACACACGCTTTACGCGGTTGCTCACCGAAGTAAGCACTTCGTAAGGAATAGTGTCGAGCAAATCCGACAATACCGTTACAGGCAGGTTGTCGCCAAATATTTCAACCGTGTCGCCTTCATGGCAAGGAATGTCGGTAACGTCAATCATGCAAACATCCATGCAAATGTTACCCATGTAGTTAGCTTTGTATCCGTTTACCAGGCAGTAACCACGGCGATTGCCCAAGTGGCGGTTCAACCCGTCGGCATAGCCGATGGGGATAGCTGCAATGCGCGAATCACGGTCGACCGTCGTTTTGCGCGAATAGCCTATGCTGTCGCCCTTAGGCACCTCTCTGATTTGCAGGATGGTGGTGCGCAGCGAAGTAGCATTGTGCAAGCGGCGATTGTCAATGGGGTCGATGCCGTAAAGTCCCAGACCCAGGCGCACCATGTCGAGGTGGCGTTCCGGAAAGCGCTCAATGCCCGCACTGTTGCAAATGTGGCGCAGAATTTTATGCGGAAATGCCGCTTGCAGACTTTTCGAAGCCTCATCGAACAGTTTGAACTGACGGGCAGAGAACTCGTCGAAATCGGGAGAATCGGAACCCACAAAATGCGAGAACACAGAACGCGGAATAACTGCTGTTTGGTGGTGCAGACGGTCAATCAGCACCGGAATGTCGGTCAGCGGATTAAAGCCAAGGCGGTGCATGCCCGTGTCGAGCTTGATGTGCACCGGCATGGACTGGATACCCTCTTTCTCGGCAGCACGAATGAGCGAATCGAGCAACTTGAAACTGTACACTTCGGGCTCTAGGTCGTAGGCAAACAGTGTGTTGAAAGCCGAAATTTCAGGATTCATCACAATGATGCCCGCCGTAATACCTGAGCGGCGAAGCTCGGCACCCTCGTCGGCCACTGCCACAGCCAGATAGTCAACACCGCGGTCCTGCAGCGTTTTGGCAATTTCCACCGCTCCTGCACCGTAAGCCGAAGCCTTAACCATGCAAGTGATTTTGGTTTCAGGCTTCATGAACGAACGGTAAAAATTCAAGTTTTCCGCAATAGCCTCCAGGTTTACATCGAGTGTCGTTTCGTGCGCACGCAGCGACAAAGCTGCCGTCAGTTCTTCGAAGCCGAATTGTCGCGAACCCTTAATCAGCACCCGTTCGTTGCTCAGCGTGTTCAGCAAGCCACTGTCAAGCAAATCCCTGCTCGAAGCGAAGAACGTCTTTTTTAATTTGAAAAGCGAGTGAGCCGAAGAAATTTCCGGGCCCACGCCAATCAGATGGTCAATGCCCCTTCGTTCAATCATTTCAGCCACTTTGCCGTACAGTTCATTCACGTCCAGCCCCGTTTGCAGAATGTCCGACAGAATGAGCGTCTTGCTTTTCTGCTGTTCGGGACGGCGGTTCATAAAGTCGAGCGCAATGTCGAGCGAAGCCACATCCGAGTTGTAAGTATCGTTGATGAGCGTGCAGTTGCGCATACCCTGAATCACTTCCAACCGCATAGCCACCGGTTCCAGTTGCTCCATGCGTGCTGCGATATCCGTTTCGGGCACGTGTAGATACAAGCATACCGCCAGGCAATGCAAACAGTTTGTGATAGAGGCTTCGTCGGTAAAGGGGATGCAGAGTTGGTTCTGCCGTCCCAAGTAAGTATAAACAATGTGCGTGCGGCACTCTGTTTTGTCGATGCTGTTGATATAGAGCGCACGTTGCGGGTCGGATGTAGACCAAGCCAGTAAGTCGCCCGTGTAAAGCGAAGTGCACACGCATTCGCTTACCACAGGATCGTCTGCACAGTAAACGATAACCTGCGCATCTTTAAACAAACTCAGCTTTTCATGACATTTTTCCTCGATTGTAGCAAAGTTCTCCTGATGAGCCGGTCCGATGTTGGTCATCACACCAATCGTAGGTTGAATCATGGTCCGCAAGGCCTGCATTTCGTCGGGTTGCGAAATGCCCGCTTCGAATATGCCCACCTGCGTGTGCGCATCGAGCAACCATACGCTGAGCGGAACGCCCACTTGCGAGTTATACGAACGTGGTGAACGCGTTACGTGTTTCGAAGGCGAAAGCAACTGATACAGCCACTCCTTAACCACCGTTTTACCATTCGAACCCGTGACACCGATTACGGGAATCTGGCTGAATTCTTCGCGGTGACGTTCGGCAAGGCGTTGCAGTGCCTTGAGCGGACTGACCACCAGCAGAAAGTTAGCATCGGGAAAAACCGTGTCGTGCGAAGCAGGAAGCGTTCCCACCACAAAGTTACGAACGCCCCGTCGGTAAAGGTCGGCAATGTATTGGTGTCCGTCGCCCAGCTTTGTGCGTAAGGCGAAAAAAAGAGTCGTTTCAGGAAAAGCCAAAGAACGGCTGTCAGTAAGCAGCCAGTCGATTTCGGCCGGCTGTGAGCCAATTTTGCGTGCGCCAATCAGCGTTGCAATGTTTTCAATGGAATAAGGCATAACGTAAGATGAATGAATTATGCTGTTAATTTTGTTCGTAGTGGAATTAGCATTTACAGCTTTTCGTTCCATTTTTTTTCAAACAGTCGGCGTCGTTCGTCGGCTTTTATTTTAAAATTCCGGTATTCCGTGCTGTCGGGGTTCATCGGTCGGTGTTGTGCATCGCGCCAAATGAGTTGCCGGTCGCGCGCATACTCGTGCATTTCGGGCGTAAAGCACCAGTCAGCAAACTGTTCCCACACATAGTCGATGGCCTGTTGCGACGGGTGACTCATGTCGGCATCGTAAAAGCGATAGTCGCGCAATTCGTCGGTAATTATTTCGTAGGTCGGGAAATAGAAAATGCGTTCGTTCGTTTGGCAAAGCTTGTCGATGAGTTGTAGCAAGCGCGCCTTGCTCAGCGCATTTTCGTGCAGTCCGTATTTCAGACTCCAGCCCCAAATGCCGATATTATCCTTGTCTACATAAGGCAGAGAACCCATGTAGAGAGCTGTCTCAACCTGGTCTTTCGACTCTAAATCGCCCAGACGGAGATAGGTAGACTTCTCAAACTCAGCTCCTCTACCGCCTGTTCCACGACCATCTACGCAGGCAATGATGAATCCTTCCTGAGCAAGATAATAATCGAAAGCACCGCCATTGCCCATACTGCCCGTGCTCCATGAATCGAGCACCTGCTGGTTGCCCGGACCGGAATACTGGAAGAGGATGACAGGATACTTCTTGCTGGCGTCGAAATCTACAGGCTTCACCATCCAGCCGTCCAGTTTGACGATTCAGCGTAACGACAGCCAATTTGTTGGGGTCGGACGTGAAGTGAATGCGGGGCACATAGCCGTCGGCATCAAGGGGTACTTTCAGGGTGCGCGTCACGCGGTCCTTGATGTCGTAGGTGTGTACCGAAACATCGCTGTTCTTGGCACCGGCAACCGGATACTTGTAGCGATATTCGCCGGGGTATTCGTCGTATTCCGAACGGGTGGGGTAGGAACCTTTGAATTCCTGAATGGCATAGACGGGAACTTTCGATTCGTCGTAACGAACCCAAGCCAGCATGCGGCTGTCGGCTGAAAAGTCGAACGAACGGTTGGTGGCAAATTCCTCTTCATTCACCCAGTCGGGAATGCCGTTGAGTACTTCGTTGAACTTACCATCCTTTGTTACCTGCGTTTCGGCATTGCCAAAAAGCAGTTTCACGACGAAGAGGTTGTTGTCGCGTGCAAAGGCTATGACATTGCCATCGGGCGAGAAAATAGGCATTTGCTGCGGACCACCTTCAGACAGCGGTTCGTAGGTGCCGTTTTCAACATCGTAGATGTAGTAAACAGCTGTGTATGAACGGCGATAGATGGGGCGGGTTTCGGTGCGCAGCAAAATGCGGCGTTCGTCGGGCGACATGATGTAGCCGTCGATGGCTCTGAGTTTTTTGTCGCCACGGGCTTTGTCTACGTCAAACACAACCCCCAGTTCGCGTCCGTCTTTGAACGAACGGCGAATGATGCGCTTGCTGTCATCAGAGAGTTGTGAATAGCTTTCGCCGTCGCGCATGGGCGTTACACCGTAAACATACCTGGGTGAGTACTTGCCGGCAGCAATATCCTCCAGAGTAAGTGCTGAGCTTGTGGACGTTTGCGCCTTGGCCTGGTGAGCGGTAAACCCAGCTACGCCCAGAAACAAGCCGGCCACGATGAGAAGAATTTTTTTCATTGTTGAAACATGATTAGTAATATGTATAGTATGTATCTCGAAGCAGAACCGCAACCGAAATAATGATTTACAATGGAAAATAAGAATACTTTTATAGATGTAAAAATAGGTAATTTGAACGAACTTACCAAGGTTTTATCCGTTAAAGAACAAACCCAAGAGCAACTTTTAGTCGTCATGAAGGCATTGAGCATCGGTAAAATCGTTCGAAATCTAAAGTTTGAGAAGACTCAGGGCTATGTCTTGATCTCCCTCTTCATCTCGCTCCTCATCATGCGCCTGTGGGGAAAGACGATTGCAAGTGCCACTTCCAATCATTTTCATGGATTTTGCACCGTGTCAAAGAACACGCTGTATCGCGCACTTTTGAACGCCCGCATCGACTGGCGAATGCTTCTTACCAAAATCACCCTTCGCTTCCATGCCATTCTCCGAGAGCATCAGGTGAATACCGACGAGCATGACACTTGTGCCATCCTTGATGATACAACCTTTCAGAAAAGTGGCATTCGAATCGAAGGAATCAGCAAGGTGTTCGACCATGTCACCCACAATTTCATTTATGGAATGAAATGCCTGACACTAGCTCTCTCTGACGGGAAAAGCTGCTATCCCATAGACTTCTCCCTTCATCGTGAAAAAGGAAAGAAGAAGGATTACGGCTTGACCTTGAAACAGCGGAAGGAGCAGTTCAAGGAAAAGCGGAACGCAAAAAATCCGGACTATGCACGCAAGGCGGAGTGTGATGAGAGCAAGCTCGAAATGACCAAACGCTTTTCAGAATACGAAACCCTGGGAGCACTATTCCGTTCCGAGCGTGACCGGCTGCAAGTGCTCATCCTGTGGAGCAGGACTTTGGAAGAAGTCGGCATCTGTTGGAAGATTTTTTGTTGCGTGAAGCAGGATTGTGGAGACTGTTGGCATGCCTATCTGTAGAATTAAAAACATGATTGTTGCCACAACGTATCTTATACAATAAAAAAGAGAGAACTATGTAACATCACAAAATTTCTTCAATTCCACATTCTTTAATAATGAAAATTATCAATATGATTATATTATAGGCAATCCTCCTTATATGAAAATAGCCAAAGATGCTGTTGAAGCATTAGCTATGCCGGAAGTTTGCTATGGTGCACCGAACTTGTATTTCCTTTTTTTGGGCAATGGGGGTACACAACTTAAAAAAAGAGCAAGAACTTGTATATATAATACCACGTTCGTGGACATCTGGGGCATATTTTAGAAAATTTCGAGAATATCTGTTTGACAATTGTGTAACAACAGACATTCATTTATTTGAAAGTCGAGATAAAGTGTTTGAAGGAGAATCTGTTTTGCAAGAAACAATGATAATAAAGGTAAAGAAAACATCATTGCTCCACATAGTATAAGCATTACAAGTTCTTCCACATCAGAGTTTAATGACATACGAAGTTTTTGCGCTCCGTATGAAACTGTTGTGTCAAAGAACCGCTTTGTGTATCTTGTAACCAATAAGGAAGATGTAGATATTCTTCATACTATCAACCATTTCCATAAGACACTACCAGAAATAAATCTGAAAATGCAGACAGGCATTATCGTAGATTTTCGTGCAAAAGAGGTACTACGAAATGAAATTGAAGATGGTGCTTATCCATTATTGTATTCTCAGCATATAAAAAGATGGTAAAGTCGTGTGGCCATTAGGCAAAGATGGTGAAGTTATAAAAACAGATAAGAAGTCATATCTACAAGAGAATGGTGATTTTCTGATAGTAAAGAGATTTACATCAAAAAAGAAGAACCACGTAGACTGCAATGTGGTATATATTTGAAAAAGAAATATGACAAATTTAAATATATTAGTACACAAAATAAAGTAAATTTCATTAAATGTGATTCTCCTTATGTTACATATGGACTATATGTGTTATTAAACTCAACATTATACGATTGTTACTATAGAATACTTAATGGTTCGACACAGGTTAATTCCACGGAAATCAATCAGATGCCAGTACCAGAACGGCAGGTTATAGAAGAAATGGGAAAAGAACTGATGCATCATGAGTTGTCTGTAGCTAATTGTAACAAAATATTAAATAAATGGATAAATTAGAATTAGCAAAATATCTATTGGAGGAAGTCGGAATGCCTCCCAAGCAGCAAAGTACTCTTTGTTGCTTAGCGTTGTTGGCAATGGCTAAACTAACAAAAGATATACCTTGCCGTCAAGCATCAAATAATTGGACTAGAATTCATGATATAATAGCCTTTATTGGTGAACATTATGGAGTGATTTATGCAGAAAATTCCCGTGAGACATTTCGCAAACAGGCAATGCATGCTTTTAAGAACAGCAGCCCTAATAGAAGATAATGGTAAAGCTACTAATAGTCCAAATTATCGTTATCGTATTACAAATGAATTCTTGCGTGTCATCCAAAACATGAATGAAGATGAAGGTGTTGTGTGTGAGGCAAATCCTTTTCTCGTCCAATTTGTTTCAAAGCATGATAGTCTTTCTGATATATATGCATCAAAAAAGAAAATGCAAAAAAATGCCTGTGCGTATAAATAATCAAGATTTCACTTTTAGCCCAGGCAATCATAATAAACTACAAAAGGCTATCATAGAAGAATTTGCACCAAGATTCGCACCAAATTCAGAGTGTTTGTACGTAGGTGATACAATTCAAAAGGATATGGTAAAGAATATCGCCAAATTGTCTCAGTTGGGATTTGAGATAACATTGCATGATAAAATGCCCGATGTCGTTTTATACCGCGAGGATAAAAACTGGATATATTTTGTCGAATCTGTTACTTCAGTTGGCCCAATGGATCCCAAGCGAATAATCGAAATTGAATCTATGACTAAGAATGTTTCCGCAGGAAAAATCTACGTTACTGCTTTTCTTGATTTTGCAACATTCAAGAGGTTTTCAGAACAATTAGCGTGGGAGACTGAGGTTTGGATTGCAGATATATGCGACCATATGATTCATTTAAATGGTGATAAGTTTTTAGGGCCAAGATAAAAAGAAACAATGAAAAGAATATTTTTATTTTACATTATGGCTATTATGGCTATAAGTATGTCTGCGCAAAATGACGTGACAACATTTTTGGGTATACCAGTAGATGGTTTTAAATCTGAGATGAAACAAAAACTGGTAAGTAAAGGTTTTGTGCCAAAGAAAGTAGGTACAAATGAGTTCTTGGAAGGAGAATTCAATGGAACTGATGTTCATGTTTACATAGCAACAAACAACAATAAAGTGTATAGAATCATGCTGTGTGATGCAAACACTCAAAATGAGGCGAATATAAAGATCCGTTTCAATAAGCTTGTGAGCCAATTTGAAAATAACAAACGGTACACTTCGCTTGATAAATACACTTTGTCTGATGAGGAAAACATTTCGTATGAAATGACTGTTAACAAAAAGAACTATGATGCTTTGTTTTATCAAGTTCCCAATATGGAGAAAGTCGACACTTTGGCTTTACAAAAGAAAAAGTACGTAATGAGTTGTTAAGCAAATATACAGAGGCTGAATTAAAAAATCCGTCAGAAGAAATAACGAAGGAAATTCAAAATACAGCAATAAAAATAGGCATGGAAATGATGTTTATGAAACCTGTATGGTTTAGAATTTGTAAATTTTATGGAGAATACTACATAACAATGTTCTATGACAATGAATACAATCATGCTAATGGTGAGGATTTATAATAATTTGCAATTTATGAAAAAGTACGTTCCCTATTTTAGGATGATACATTGTCTCTGTTTTTGTGTGCTTCTTCCAAGAGTACTACTACAGTATTGGAACAGACATATCAAAATATAAGTAGTCGTCCCTTAAAAATATCTTTTTCTGTTGATATTCATAATTTAGTCTTTGATAAATCTGCAAGTTTTAGTACCTTTAGGTCAAGAAACTTGCAGATTTTATGATTAAAAAGACGAATAATATCCCATCTTTATTCAGTAGCCTGTCAGACATGCTGAATCAATCTCACCCACTTTACCAGTTAGCTGACAAAATAGATTGGGAAAAATTTGAAACAGCCTTTCAACCATTATATTGTCGGGACAATACGTCCCGGCAAGCCAATCCGTTTAATGGTGGTATGCTCATCCTAAAACATCTTCGTAATCTGTCAGATGAGTCATTGGTGGAACAATGGAGCGAAAATGCTTATTATCAGTATTTTTGTGGCATGCAAGAGTTCACTCCGTATGCCCCATGTGCCTCTTCAGAATTAGTCCATTTCCGCCAACGTATCGGTGAAAAGGGAGTTGAACTTATCTTTCAAGAAAGCATTCGTGTGAATAACGAGAATGATGATGACCACCATCATGATACAGCCTTTATTGATTCAACAGTTCAGGAAAAGAATATCACTTACCCCACAGATGCAAAGTTGCATAAAAAGATTGTGAAGAAAGTTCTTGGCCTCGTGAAAAAACTGGGGCTTCCTCTGCGTCAAAGCTACACCTTTGTGCTGAAGCAAATCTATCGTGACCAGCGTTTCCGGAATCACCCCAAAAACAGGAAAAAAGCCCTTAGGGCAGACAGGCATTTACGTACAATAGCCGGAAGATTAGTCAGGGAGTTGAAGCGTAATCTTAAAGAGAATCATAACTACGACAAATTGCTCAAACTCTTTGAGACCATTCTTTCCCCAAAGACGTAATAGCCGAAAAAAGATATATTCCATTCATGAACCCTGAAGTACAATGTATCAGCAAGGGTAAAGAACATAAGAAATACGAATTTGGCAATAAGGTATCCATAATACGTTCTGTTACAGGCATTATTCTAGGTGCTATGTCCTTCCGCAATGAATATGACGGTCATACCATCGAGTCTTCCTTAGAACAGGTGGAACGGTTAACCGGGCGAAAAATCAAACTGTTGGCAGGTGACAGAGGATACAGAGGCAAAAAGGAAATTAACGGGACAAAGATTATGATTCCCGAAGTACCTAAGAAATCAGACAGCCGATATCAGAGGTTGAAAAACACATGCTTTTCTGCAAGCGTGCAGGTATAGAACCGACAATAGGTCACTTAAAGTCGGATTATCGTTTGGGCCGCAACTTTATAAGGGTGTGGTAGGAGATGCTGTGAACGTACTTCTCTCGGCAGCAGCATATAACTTCAAAAAGAGCTATGAAAGCTCTTTTGGGCATGTCTTCAAAAAATATGCGAGATACTGTACTTGAACAATATCTCGCAAAAATGGGCTTTTTAAGGGACGATTAGATAATAGACGGATATGGGATTTTATGCGTATATGGAGAGTGGAGAAGTATTCGCTTTCATAGCGTTTAAACCTGTATGAAAAGTTAAGCATTTTTGGTATAATTATTTGTCAGTGTTGTATGAAATTGCTACTTTTGTGATAGTGAAAACAGATGTGGCTTGCATGTAAGGCAAAGATAATGGCTGTTTTTGCGAAAATAACGCCGATTCTTTCCAGCTGTTAAAATGCAGCCGGTAATCAAACTTGATTGTCAGGCTGAAAAATGCGCTTTTCCCGGAATGAATTTAGGATTATACACCGATTGGGCTGATTCGTTGCGGACGGTGTGGTTGGGTGTGTTTACGGCATTGATAAATTTAATTATATAGTTGAATTATGGAAAAAGCATCATGCTATCAATATAAAGTAGAACCTTTTTCGGAGGATGCTCGCGGCAATTTGTCGTGGGGAAATTTGGGCAATCTGATATTACGTTGCGCTTCGCTTCATGCCGGAAATCATGGTTTTGGTTATAGCGAAATGATTGCTTCGAAGCAGGTTTGGGTACTATCGCGTCTGGTTATTGAAATGGATTCGTTGCCTAAGACGAACGAAGAATTCAGCATTAAAACGTGGGTGGACCGCGTTTACAGACAATTTACAGACCGCCATTTCAGCGTGTTGCGTCCAGATGGTTCGGCTTATGGCCATGCAACGAGTATATGGTCGCTCATCAATACTGAAACACGTCAGCCTGCAGACTTGACCCGTTTGCCTGATGGGGGGATTTAGCGATGTGTTGATTCCGGATGAACCCTCGCCTATTGCCCCCATGGGACGTATGCGCATGAAAAATCCGCAGTTGGTGGCCAGACACCGGGCTGCGTATACCGATTTGGACATCAATGGTCATGTCAATTCGATTCGTTACCTGGAATTGTTGCTGAACAGCATGCCGGCCGATGCCATGAAACAGCGTGCAGTGCGCCGCATTGAAATGGCTTATTGCTTGGAGTCATATTGGGGCGATGAGTTGGATATATACTGCGAACCCGATGCTGCGAATGCTGACCATGTGCTCTTTGAAATACGTAATGCGCAGTCGCAGGCAGTGGTAAAGGGTAGTGTTTCGTTCTAAGTACGGATAACATCTTCTTTCTATCCTTTTCAGTAAAACGCATTTTTTTGATTACTATAAAAACCTTACAACCATGAAAAAGAGTGTGTCTTTAGCTTTGTTATTATGTTTGGGCCTTGGCGCGCATGCCGACAAAATTAAGAATGCCGATAAATTGTGTGGCATTTGGCAACAGGTGCAACAGGCAAAAGATGGTAGCAGGGTGGTGCGTCTGCCCGTGTGGAAGGTTATGCAGACTGATAGCCATTTTTCAACATTTCTGATTGCCAATGAGCAGGCAAAAAGCATCATAACGAACAGGGGCGAGTTTAAAGTGACTTCGGACTCGACGCTGATTGAGTATGTGAAAGGTTCGATTACCGATCCGGAACTTGTGGGTAAAAGTAACAAGATTACCTATAAATTGGTGGATGATGATACGATGCACATTTCCTATAAACTGCCTGATGCTATGCGTGAAGGACATGAAACTTGGGTGCGCCTGAAGCTTGAAATTCCAGAATAAGTTTGGCAATGGATTTTCGGAAATGGCAGAAAGTTTGACTATCGGGGCATAAATAAGCTGCAAGGCATTTGTAAAACCATAGAAATTTTTAAATTTGCACTCAGACTTTCAGACTGCTGAATGCTGCGTAATGTTTGCAGTATTTGGTTAGAATAAATTTTTCGCTCGGGTGAGCTTAATAGTATGAACTGTACGAGCCCGGAGCGCGACTAAAAAGTCTGTGAAAACTGAATAACTACTATAACAATTTATCAACGATATGGGAAAAGTATTGATTATCGGCGCCGGTGGCGTCGCAACAGTAGCTGCACATAAGGTAGCCAAGAACACTGACGTGTTTAGCGAAATTATGATTGCCAGTCGTACGAAGTCGAAGTGCGACGCTATTGTCAAAGCCATCGGTCGCGATGATATCAAAACGGCACAGGTTGATGCCGACAATGTAGAAGAACTTTGCACCTTGTTCCGCGAGTTCCAACCTGACTTGGTTATGAACCTGGCTTTGCCTTATCAGGACCTTACCATCATGGAGGCTTGTTTGCAGTGCGGATGCTCGTATCTTGATACGGCAAACTATGAACCGAAGGATGAGGCTCACTTTGAGTATTCATGGCAGTGGGCTTACAAAGATCGCTTTGAAAAGGCTGGCTTGACTGCTATCTTGGGTTGTGGTTTTGACCCGGGTGTGACGAGCATTTTTACAGCTTATGCTGCCAAGCATCACTTCGACGAGATTCAGTATCTCGACATTGTAGACTGCAATGCCGGTAATCACCACAAGGCTTTTGCTACGAACTTTAACCCTGAAATCAATATTCGCGAAATTACCCAGAAGGGTTTGTATTGGGAAAACGGTCAGTGGGTTGAAACTGAACCGCTCGAAATTCACCAGCCGCTTACCTATCCTAACGTAGGTCCGAAGGAAAGCTACCTGCTGCACCACGAGGAAATCGAAAGCTTGGTGAAGAACTATCCTACGATTAAGCGTGCCCGCTTCTGGATGACGTTTGGTCGAGGAATATCTGACTCACTTGCGCGTTATCCAGAACATTGGTATGGATTCTATCAAGCCTATCAACTATCAGGGTATGGAAATCGTTCCTTTGCAGTTCTTGAAGGCTGTGTTGCCTAATCCTCGAGGATTTGGGCGAGAACTATGATGGCGAAACTAGCATCGGCTGCCGTATCCGCGGTTTGAAGAATGGCGAGGAACATACTTACTACGTTTACAACAACTGCTCTTGTGGAAGAAGTGAAACTGGTATGCGTTGGCTTTACGACTACGGGTGTGCCGGCTTGCATCGGTGCCCGCATGTTTATGCTTGGCTTGTGGAAGAAGCCGGGTGTATGGAACGTAGAAGAGTTCGATCCCGATCCTTTCATGGAAGAATTGAACAAGCAGGGACTTCCCTGGCACGAAATTTTCGATGGCGACTTGGAACTCTAATTTTACTGCTCACAAGGCGTGTAAAATGGGGTGACGTAGTTACCCGTGTGGCGTTGGTTTGCAATAATCATAAGGCATATATTGCTTTAGATTATTGTAAGCTAACGCTTTTATATTTTCTAAGTTTTCTTTTTAGAAGCATAGTAGTGAAGCGTTTTGTAGGCTCAGTAGAAAAAAGGGGTCAGTAGATTTTTAGTGGGGATTAATTTTGCATAGTCAAAGTTAATTAAGAACTTTGCTATATGGAAAAAGATTACTTACAGATGCTTGCGCAGGTAGTGCTGCCAGCAGAGATTTTAGAATATTTCTCTATAAGAGGTATTGAGCAATCAGCGACTGAGATTCATATCAGTTTGGATGAAAAGATGAGTCCAGAGTTAAGTAGTGATGCACATTATGAATCCAAGGGTTTCATGGAAGCCGTAAATGTGACAGACTTTCCGATACGAGACCACAAGGTTATACTCAAGATCCGACGTCGGCGATGGACAGATACGCGCACCGGTAAAAGCTTCAGTTTGCCGATAAGCCTCGATATAGTTGCTAAAGGCACTCGTTACTCCAAAGAATTTGGAGCTTTTTAAAAGAAACGTATGGAGACGTCCCCAGTGACCTGCCGTACGCTTGAGGAATTCTACCACATCGACGGACATACATTTGAAAAGCAGTATAAGGAGGTGCTGAGCGGTTTCCGCTACTGGGACCAGTTGGAACACGCAGACGATTGGCTGCTTTTCCCCCGACAACATTGGTCCTAGGATTGCCATTGACGAATCATCGCTCTCCAATGGTGAACTGTATACGTTTGTAACCAACAGGGATGCATGTACCAGAGAAAGATCCCTTGGTGGCTGTTGTGGCAGGCACGAAATCGGAAGATGTGATAGGAGTGCTGAGATGTATTAACGAGGAAAAACGTTTTGCAGTTGAAGAAGTAACTCTTGATTTGTCCGATTCCATGCGAAAGATCGTTCGTTCGGCATTTCCAAAAGCCCGTCGCGTCATAGACCGTTTTCACATTCAGAAATTGGCTTGCGATGCAGTGCAGGAGCTTCGTATTAAGCACCGTTGGAATGCCATTCAGCAGGCCAACGATGAGATGGAAGAAGCCAAGTTGAACAGTAAGGAGTATGTTCCATACCGATACCCCAACGGTGACACCCGCAGGGAATTGCTTATACGCTCACGTTATCTGCTGTTTAAGTCTGCCGACAAGTGGACTGAGAAGCAGAAACAAAGAGCAAAAATCCTATTTGAAGAATACCCGACATAAAAAAGCATATGGCCTTTGTCACTCTCTGAGAATGATTTTCTCAAAGAACTCAATTACGGATGCAGCCCGTCTGTCTATGGCTCGATGGTACAACAAGGTCGAAGAGGCTGGATTTCATTCATTCAACGTTATAGCCGCTACATTCTATGAGCACTACGACGAGATTCTCAACTTCTACAACAACCGTTCAACTAAAGATAAAGGGCTGAATGCACATTCAGGGAGGTCTGAAAAACTTTCGAGGTGCGATATTAGGCAGCGAAAAAATTTGGATTTCGGGTTGTATGTTGTATCTTTGCTTCGCGAAGTCAGGCTGCACCTCAGCAAAACTTTCGAAAACAAGTTTTCAAGTTCTGCATTCGGTTGGCACTGACATTGCATTCGCGAAGTCAGGCTGCGCCTCAGCATAGCTTTTGAGAGCCAGCTCTCATCGCTCTGCGTTCGGTTTGCACTGACATTGCATTCGCAATAAAGGCAACACTGCAGCATTGATAAACTGCACATTAGCCTTGACGGATGAAAAAACAGTATTCCTTATTGATTCATTCAGCGTTCTTTGACATTTTGTTACAACAGAAAGTAAGGCAGGTAGGCCTGTCTGAAACCCATGATGCGTTGTTGAGTTTTACTACACGCTTTTATAGCTGAACTGTTTTAATGGTGGTTAGCAGGGTTGGGGTTGTTGTTGAATTTTTCTTTACAATCCTTCTACCGATTCGTAACATTTCCTATTCTTTTGAAAAAACCTACCTTTAATTTTTGTGGTTCATTTGGTTTGCAGTAACTTTGCTTACGCGAAGTCGGGCTGTAACTTGAGCTAAAGGCTTTTGTTCGTGCAACAGGTGCAGCCGGATTTATTGCAACGCACTTTTAAATAAACCCCTTTATGGAAATTACTGCAAAATTTGACCACTTCAACATCAACGTACTCAATTTGGAACGCAGCATTGCATTCTACAAAGAAGCATTAGGCCTTATGCCGTGCGGCGAAATCGAAGGACCGGAAGGTGCTTTTAAGATTGTGTATTTAAAGAATGAAGCAAGCGATTTTAAATTGGAACTTACCTGGTTGCGCGACAGAACGGAACCGTATAACTTAGGCGAAAATGAATTTCACATCTGCTTGCGCACTCCTGGCGACTATGATGCTGTACGGGCTTTTCATAAGGAAATGAATTGCGTTTGCTACGAGAACCAGAAATGGGACTTTACTTTATTTCAGATCCTGATGGTTACTGGATTGAAATTTTACCTCAGTAATCACAGTTTGTTTTAAAAGATAATTCAGTTTCAGGTATGGCTCTGCCGAGCCTCCTTCTTTTTATATATATAAACTAATAGATAAGTTTGTCTCTGATGAGGCCTTGCATTTGATGTGGGCTGTGCAGAGGTAAAAACATACACGCGATATGGAAAATCAAGCACTTATTGCACAATGCGAAAAAGTGGCTCAAAGCTGGATGAACTCAGCTTGCTATGATGCCGAAACTCAAAAGGCTGTGAAGGCCATGGTTGAGAACCCCGATAAAACCGAACTCATCGACTCGTTCTATCGTACCCTGGAATTTGGTACGGGTGGCTTGCGCGGTATTATGGGTCCCGGTACGAACCGTATGAACATTTACACTGTAGGCGCAGCTACCAGGGCCTGTCGAACTACCTGAACCTTAACTTTAAGGATATGGAGCAAATCAGCGTAGTTGTGGGTCATGACAGCCGCAACAACAGCCGCTTGTTTGCTGAAACCGCAGCCAACATTTTCTCGGCCAACGGAATCAAGGTATATTTGTTCGAAGATATGCGTCCGACTCCTGAAATGTCGTTCGCTATTCGTCATTTGGGATGCCAGAGCGGTATTATCCTAACAGCAAGCCATAACCCCAAGGAATACAACGGTTATAAGGCTTATTGGGATGATGGTGCGCAGGTGTTGGCTCCGCACGATAAGGGTATTATTGATGAGGTTAACAAGGTGAGCGTTGAAGATATTCGCTTTGAAGGCAAACCTGAACTGATTGAAATTATCGGTAAGGAAATTGACGATATCTATCTCGAAAAGGTTCATACATTGAGTATTGATCCCGAATGTATCAAGCGTCAGAAGGATTTGAAGATTGTATACACTCCGTTGCACGGAACTGGTATGATGCTCATTCCGCAGTCGCTTAAACTTTGGGGTTTTGAGAATGTGCACACAGTGCCCGAGCAGATGGTAAAGGACGGAAACTTCCCCACGGTGGTTAGTCCGAACCCCGAAAATGGCGAGGCTCTGACAATGGCTTTGAATTTGGCCAAGAGTATCGATGCAGACATCGTGATGGCTTCAGACCCCGACGCAGACCGCGTGGGTATGGCTTGCAAAAACGATAAGGGAGAATGGGTGTTGGTTGATGGTAACCAAACCTGTATGATTTTCCTTTATTACATCATCATGAACCGTAAGGCTCAGGGTAAGATGAAGGGTAACGAGTTTATTGTAAAGACCATCGTTACAACTGAATTGATTAAGGCTATTGCTGACAAGAATAACATCAAGATGTACGACTGCTACACGGGCTTTAAGTGGATTGCCCGTCAGATTCGTTTGGACGAAGGTAAACTGCAGTACATCGGTGGTGGCGAAGAAAGCTATGGCTTCTTGGCAGAGGACTTTGTACGCGACAAGGATGCAGTTTCGGCCTGCTCACTGCTGGCTGAAATTTGCGCTTGGGCAAAGGATCAGGGCAAGACGCTCTATGATGTGTTGATGGACATCTATCTGGAGTACGGATTGGCTGTGAACAAGACCATCAATGTGGTGAAACCTGGTAAAACCGGTGCCGATGAAATCAAAGCCATGATGGAAAACTTCCGTACCAACCGACCGACAGAATTGGCCGGTTCGCGTGTGATTTGCACTAAGGACTATGGTACGCTGAAGACTTACGATGCAGAAGGCAATGAATCAGCTCTCGACTTCCCCGAGGCAAGCAATGTTTTGCAGTGGTACACTGAAGACGGAACGAAGGTGAGTGTACGTCCTTCTGGAACGGAACCCAAAATCAAGTTCTACATTGAAGTGCAAGGTCACATGGATTGCCCCAAATGCTATGCCGGCGCTGTGGCTGACGCTCAAGTGAAAATTGAAGCAGTAGTAAAGAGCTTGGGTCTCTAATCAAAAAAAATAGACTCCTGAATTTTATGTAAACAGAATAAATAGCCGGTGTGGGTTGTAGGAAAATTCCTATGACGTGCATCGGCTTTCTTTTGAAATGCAGCAATGAAAAAGGCTTATTATTTTATATTTTGTCAAGACGAATTGTTGCTGACGGCCAATAATGAAGTGCCTGTGGGCGAAGAGCCCCCTATACAGTTGCTTCCTCTGGCATACGCTGCATCATTTGCCCGATTTGCAAGGAAAGGCCTGCTATACTGCTCGCATCGATGCTCCCGTTGTGAAAGCAGGATGGCAGATGATGGGATTGCGAGCCTCGTTCGACGTGTTGCCCTGTGCTGTGTATAACATGGCAGGAAAGGCACATGAAATATTGTATTGGGATCAAAATACCCATTTCTGTGGTGTTTGTGGTGCACCGATGAAATTGCATACCGACATCTCGAAGCGTTGCATTAACTGCGGAAAAGAAGTGTGGCCCGCTTTGGCCACAGCTATTATTGTAGCTATTACACGAAACAACGGCGAAGAAATTTTACTGGTTCAAAGTAAAAATTTCAAGAAAGATTATTTAGGACTGGTGGCAGGTTTTGTTGAAACCGGCGAAACCCTGGAAGATTGTGTCCGTCGTGAAGTGATGGAAGAAACCCAGTTGCAAATCAAGAACCTCCGTTATTTTGCTTCACAGCCCTGGCCATATCCTTGCGGACTGATGGTAGGATTTATGGCAGAGTATGAGGATGGTGAATTATGTCTGCAAAAGTCAGAACTTAAAAAGGGCGGATGGTTCCGTTACGACAGTTTGCCCGCTATACCCGGCAAGGTAAGTTTGGCCCGGAAACTGATAGACCATTGGTTGGAAGAAAGAGTGGAAAAGCAGAACGAAATGACGCAAAAGACTGAATAAATTCTGTATATTGCTCATTTATCCATAAAAATGCCCTGATAAAGGTGCAAATTGTTCGGTTATTTTGTAATTTTACAGCTGAAAGTAAATTGACGGCCTATGCAAACAAACGAAATGAAGAAAAGAAGCGAGAATCGGAAGATGTTTATCGCATTGCTTCGCAGCCTTTTCAGCAACGAACATATAAAATATAAAGCGCAAGATGCCCGTAAATTGGCCGATTTCATGGCTAGTACTGTGGCTGCAACTCCCGGACTCGAAGAAAATGAGTTTGGGCTAAATCGCGTGGTGTTAGCATTGCAAACCATTCAATTGGCCGTCGAGGAAATCGGATTACGCGGTCATGCGCTTACAGCTTATTTGTTGCGCTCAGTCGTTACCCAACCCGAACAAAGTGAAGTTGTTGAGCGTTTCTTTGGCAAAGATATAGCCCAAACTTTGCGCGGTTTTATGAAGGTCGAGGCCATCGAGGTAAAGACCGAGGCCATGAGTACCGATAACTTCAGAAATCTGCTGATTTCGCAGGCTGCCGATATGCGGATTATCCTGCTTCTGATTGCAGACAGCGTTTGCTTGATGCGTCAGATCCGAGATACAGATAACCTTGAGGCACAACACAAAGTATCGGTCGAAGCTGCCAATTTATATGCACCTTTGGCCCATAAGTTAGGTTTGTACAAACTGAAAAGCGAGTTGGAGGATTTGAGTCTGAAGTACTTGGAACACGACGCATACTATTCAATCAAGGAAAGTTTGAATGCCACCAAGCGTTCGCGCGATGCCTATATCGAACGCTTTACGGAACCCATCCGAAAAATGCTTGACGGGGCAGGATTGCGCTATCACATGAAAGGACGCACCAAGAGCATACACTCCATTTGGCAAAAAATGAAGAAACAACAATGCGGTTTCAATGGCGTGTATGACCTTTTTGCCATACGCATTATTTTGGATGTGCCGGAACAGAAAGAAAAAGAGCAATGCTGGCAAGTGTTCTCGCTGATTACGAACAAGTACGAAAGCAACCTTAAACGCTTGCGCGACTGGCTGACCGTTCCGAAAAGCAACGGGTATGAAAGTTTGCACATTACGGTAAAAGGTCCTGAAGAAAAATGGGTCGAAGTGCAGATTCGTTCGGAACGCATGGACGAAGTCGCTGAACACGGTTTGGCAGCCCATTGGCGATATAAAGGCGTCAAGAGCAGTGGCGGAACCGTTGATTCTTGGCTTGCTGATATACGTTCTGCCCTCGAAACCGGTAATGATTCACTGTTGACGCAAAGTCTGACTTCAGATTTGAAGGAAGGAAACGTCTATGTGTTCTCACCGAAAGGCGACCTCTACAGTTTGCCACCGCATTCCACCATTCTTGATTTTGCCTATACCATTCACACCGGTATCGGCAACCGCTGTGTGGGCGGACGGGTCAATGGAAAAAACTACTCCATCAGGCAGCCGCTTGAAAGCGGACAGACTGTGGAGATTCTGACTGCAAGCACCCAAACTCCTAAGGCAGAATGGGTAAATATAGCTCGCTCAGGGCATGCAAGAGCCAAAATCCGCGCAGCAGTGCGCGAAATTCAAGCTTCGGAAAGCGCCATAGGCAAAGAAATCTTGGAGCGCAAAATGAAAAACCGCAAGTTAGAATGGGACGAAAGCCTCATCAACCAGCTGGTAAAGAAAATGGGCTACAAAGAGAGCTTCGATTTCTTTAAAGATATGGGCGATGAACGAATCGATGTGAACAGAGCACTCGAAACCTATGTCGAACTGATGAAGCGCGAACAAGGCACGGCCGAAAGAGCCGCCGTACGTTCGGCCGAAGAGTTCAACATGGAAAACGAATGGCTGAACCGTGCCAAAGGCGATCAAGACGAATTGGTTATCGGTCGCGATTTAAAAGGACTTGATTTTCAAATGGCCCGTTGCTGTAATCCCGTTTATGGCGATCAGGTGTTTGGCTTTGTCACAGTAAGTGGCGGTATTAAAATTCACCGCATCGGCTGCCCCAATGCCCCAGCACTGCGCGAACGCTTTGGTTATCGCATTGTCAAGGCACGTTGGGCCGGCAAAGGTCACGACACCTATCCTATTACCCTACACGTCGTAGGAAATGATGATTTGGGAATTGTAAACAATATCACCTCCATCATTTCAAAGGAAGAACACATCATGCTTCGCAGCATCAGCATTGATTCAAACGATGGGTTGTTTTCTGGCATACTCACCGTATTGGTCGACGACACCCAGCGTTTAACCGGACTGATTAAAAAACTGCGCACTGTGCGAGGTGTTAAAGCCGTCAGCAGGTCGTAGGTCACATTAGCAGAGTGCATTTCTGCTTTATGGCAAACGCCTATTTTTTCGATAAATCTTTAAGTATTTTCTTTAACTAAAAACTCCCAAGCTTGGCACACAATGAAAGCATACATAGCTTGTTCGATGTTCTGTAAACTGCTTTTGGCAGTGATATGGAGTGTGGGACTGTGCACAGGAGCAAAGGCCCACAATGCGCTCACCGACACCCTGTCGACATCAACCAATGTAGCCACTAAAAGCTATGAGCCTAAAGGGCGAGATAAAAAATACTATAAGAGTTTAACTCCTGAAGAACGTTCGCGAACCCGCAGAGCAGATGAATTGATGCGTAAAGTATTCAGTTACGGCGAACAGTTTAGTATGGACAGTTTGCAATATGTGAGCGATGTATATTTGCGCCACGTGATGCACACCAAACGCAACGGCCCGATTGTACGTTACATTCCGGGCATGTTGCGTTTGGAGCGTGGGCACAATGATTACCTGTCCGAGGCCCATTTAAAATTACAGTATCGCGCCCCCGGTCAAATTGATTGTAAAGTCATAGCCTTTCACACAACTGCCAAATACCAGAGCGAGCAACGCTTTCACTCGTTAGGACGTTTTAATTTTCAAATCTACGAGTCGAAATTGTTTCTTGATGGCATCTTGAATCCCCTACACAAGCGCAACAGACGTTTTTATCGTTACACTTACGTTTTTATAAGCAAGCTCAACGACTCCGTTCCTCCGACAGCCCGCATCAATATAACCCCCCGTTTCAGCAACGACCAGTTAGTAACAGGTTTTATTGATATGGATTTATCAAGCGGAGCTGTGCGGAATTTCACCTTTCAGTTTCGTTATCAGTTACGTCAGATAACCGTCAATGCCCGAATGGGCACCGATGGTTGTCAGAGCATACTGCCTAACCGTTTGCGTATAGTATCTAAGTTCAAGTTGTTGGGCAATAAGGTAAACGAAGTTATGGAAATACATTCAGCCCATAACTTCACTTGTCCGGTCAACACCCAGTTCAGCAAACAGTCAAAGTACGACTTAACACAGTTGTGCCTGTTACGCATTGATACCACACGTGTAATCAATAATTTCGATTACTTTGCCAAATATCGTAAGTTTCCGCTACGTAAAGCCGAAGAAAATATTGTACAGCTTTATAAGCAAAAGCACGAATCACAAACCGACTCCATAGCTTTGCAGCAAGCAGACGAAGCCCTATCGAATGCATCGGAAGTTGACAGTCAAACCTCAGAAACCGACGATTTTGATTTAGCATCCGATGGCCTCGAAGATGCTTTGGAATTAAAGGACGACAAACAAGACAATCGCCATCCGAAAAGATGGTTTGGCGAACGCACCCAAACTTTGTTGCTTTCATCCAATCATTTCAAGTTGAGCGATCATTCCCGCATTAAATTGCCCCATCATCACCCCTTCGATGGTAGGGTGGAGCCGTACGAAAGGATTTTCGCTCAAAGCTCGTGCACGTTGGGATTTGTTCACTCATTTCTCAACCACATTGCCACGTATGGAGTTTACTCCCAGTATAGGTTACAGTTTCAAGCAAAAGCAAATCTATTGGGAAGTTCCCTTATTAGTACGTTTTAGTCATCGTTACGACGGAATCTTCAGTTTCAATGCAGGAGGTGGTGCCCACATGTACAACAGCCGTCAAGCCGATGAACTGCGTCACAAACTCGAAGGCATTGAAAAATACGATTCCTTGCTTCACATCATCGACCATTATGGTTTTCACGACTATCGCGATGCCCACATACAAACCGATGCCAGTTTCAGTTTGCTTCCCGGACTAAGGTTCACTTTAGGAGGCCGCTATCATCGGCGAGGTTTGATAGAGTGGAACGAACTTGCCGAAGCTTCTGGCATGAAAAAGCATTTTTCAAGTCTCGGACCGCGCGTACAAATTGAGTGGACTCCAGCCCAGTATTATTATTGTGAAGGCAAACGTCGTCTTCCTTTGTACTCAAATTATCCAACCTTGCTGTTCAGCTACGAACGGGGCTATGCCTTAGGTCGTGGCCAAACCCATTATGAACGCTTCGAAGGCGATTTGCGTTATCGTTTGTCGCTTTACGCCATGCGTACTCTGTTTTTCAGAATGGGCGGTGGAGTGTATACCCAGCGCGGCAACGACTGTTTCCTAGACTACGACTATTTCAAGTTCAGCTATATGCCTGCCCAATGGAACGACGACATGACGGGCGAGTTTCAGCTTCTCAACTCCCGTTGGTATAATGAGTCGCGCTACTATGTGCGTTTCACCGGAACCTACGAAAGTCCCATGTTGCTGTTTTCGCGCTTGCCATATTTGTCGAAAGTCGTGCAAAAGGAAAGAGTCTATTTGAACCTACTCAGTGTCAAGGCACTTAATTTTTACAGCGAAATAGGCTATGGTTTCAGCACCAATATTGTCGATTTAGGAGCCTTCATCGGCTTTGCGCCCGACCAAAGCATCGACTTCGGTTGCAAAGTTGTGCTCAAGTTCTTCGAAGATTAGCCAACCGTTTTCAGCCTATGAGCAGACGCGTTGTCGCAAAATAGTCAGGTAATGCTATGCCATCTCCCATGTCGGTAGGCATAGGTTTCAGACAGGCCTTCCTGTCCTACTTTCTGTTGTCACAAAATGTCAAAGAACGCTGAATGAATACATAAGAATCTGTTGTTTTTTCATCCGTCAAGGCTGAGGTGCAGTCCGCTGTTGCTGATGCAAAGATACAACATGAACACCCCGAAATCCAAATTCTTTCGCCACTTAATCTCGCACCTCGATTTTTTCAAAACGCGAAAAACGCTCATTAACCCCTTTAAACACGGGCCTTCCGGCGCGTTCAACCGACGTGCAAAAAAGTGAAATAGGGATATACTTTTTCAGTCCGTTTAGTATGCAAAATCAAACGAACTACTGTAGTATATGCAGCCCGGTTACCGAACAATAGATAATGAAGTCGTCTAAACTTTTCTGACGAAGATTTGATTTGGAGATTTATCTCTTCTAAATTCAATCTTCACCTTTCTTTTGGCCGTTTTTTTGACCTCTCATCAGTCGTGTAGCTCGCTACACTCCTTCCTCAAGACCCCAAAACGCCTCAAAAAATTAAGGCAAATCTTGAATTTCATAAAAGTTCAGCCGACTTCAATAGCAAAAGCCCACTCTCAAGCAATGATTTGCACTATTCATTGCCGAGAGTGGGCTTTTTAAATGTTCATCTTAAGTCAGAAAGGAAAGGATTACTTTATCATCTTTTGTCCGTTGATGATGTTAATACCTTTATGAGGAACAGGCAGTTGACGGCCCGACAAATCGTAAATAGAATCCTTCACGATAGGGTTCTTAGCAGTTACTTGGCCGATACCCGTAGGACCCGGATTGATATCCAAAGGATTTTGGTCAATACCTTCAAACACAAATACCGATGAAGCCGGCATATTGATGGTCAGTTCCTTATCGATGTCGATAGCTTCGCCCATCTTCAAACCATTCAGCACAGGCTGATCTTTGAAAGAACTGGTCCAAATAACCTGCGTGCTGACATATTCAGGAATGTCAAGCGCCTTACGCAGCGTAATTTTGATGGTTTGTGCCGAAGCACTCGGGTTTCTAAGAGCCAGCGTAGCCTTTTTGCCGTTCCACGAAGCCCAACCATAGATGTTAGCCTTGGCACCATCCCACGGATTACCGCCAACCCAGTGAATATCGGGCAGCACATCCTCGTTACGCTTTTGCCAGTCAATACATTCAGCCAAGTCAGCCCACAGCTTACCACCATTGATTTCGTCCATGAGCTTAAAGTCGTTGTACAGTTCCACCATACCCGAACCACAAGCAAAGGCACAACGCATTTCGCGCACAATACCCTTTGTAATCCATCGACTTCGACACCTGGCCGAACTTCGTCAGAATGAATCCGTGAGTCATGATGGTGTTGATGGGGCAGAGCGGAGAATTCTGTACAAAGTTTTGGTAAACCAAGCGGTCGCGGTACGTAATCCAGCGTTCGCGGTCATCGCCCCTGATTACCGATTACGCTCCAGTCGTTTCTCGACGCCAAACAGCATCCGAGAAGTGGAACCAGAAAGGCGAAGCCCATGTGCCCACTGTCGTGTTGAAGAAAATGTCAGCCTTCTTTTTACGCACTTCGCGTTCCAAAGAAATGATACCCTCAGCATTTTCAATGCCCGTATCGCCAGCGTCCGGCCCCAAGGCACTCCATTGTGCGCTGATGCCGTCAAACTTAAAGAAGCGGAAGTCATACTTGTCAATCATCGACGTACAAGCCTTCATGAACGTGTCGTAGTAATCCTTGTTACTCAGCTGCATGCCGCCCTTATCCTTCCAGTAATTCCGGCGGTACGTACCACTCTGGCCGTAGCCACCCACCGGGCCAAGCCAGGCACCCTGTCCGGCACCCATTAGTCGTCCCGTTTTGTCGGCAGCGCTGAATCCGTTAGGGAAGTTCTTGTTGAAAGTCCACGTTCCGTAATGATCCCAGCCATCGTCCCAAACAAAAGCAACCGGAGCTTTGCCGTAAGGTTTATAGAATTTTTCATACCAATGGTTCACCACCTCGGCACACTGCTCCTCAGTCATATTCTTTGAATAATCCTCAGAGTTGTTGCGGTCAATGTTCAGTTCGTACCACGAAATGTACACCGGCATGGCACGCCAGGGCACAGCACGTTCGCGTTCGCTGTAAGCCAGGAACGAACGGCGCGACTGACCCGGAGCTATCAAGCCCACTACAGAGCTGACGTTCCACGTCGTACCGCCCTTGAGCGTCGTGTTGCGGCGCCAGTAACCCTCCATCGGCGATTCCGTCGGAGCCGGCAGATGAATGGTATCAGGAGCAGCCGTCATAACCGAAGTAATCGTACCGTTCGACGTGTTAGCCTCGTTCTTCATCGACACCAGGTAGCGCAGCGTAAACTGTCCGTTGTAAGGCAGTTTCACCTGATACGTATTGTCAGCCTTTTGGCTTCCCGTAAATCCGAAGTGATAATCATAGGCAATGGGTGCCCCGTCCTGCAGCAAGTCAACACCCACAATCTGCAAGCGGTTATTGCCGTTTTTGTAAAGGAATTCCGTGTTCAGCACCGCCTTGTTTGCCTGGATGTTAACCGGCTGTTCGTGTTTGTAAATGTACTGAGCCTCGTGTCCCATTTCAAGGATACGCGCCGGCACATCTTTATTATTAGCCTTAGTCCAGAAGTTGGGCGTCCATTCCTCGGTGCGTGCCTCATCTTCCACAAAGGTGTAACCCTCCTTCACATCAGCCGCCTTGACAGCCGGCACCAGTTTCGTAGCAGGAATAGCTTTACTTTGTTTCGAAGCCTCAGTCATCAGGTCGTACACCACCACCGGCGTACCGATAGGTTTGCTAAACGTGATGCTACCGTTGCTTTCAATCGTTTGCGAAGCCGTTTCAACAAAGTAACGAATCAGGTAAGTACCCTTTTCCGGAATGTTCAGTGTAAACACATTGTTCTCCGTCTTTCCACCCGTGTAGCCAAAATGATAATCATGAGCCACCACCTCGTCGGTTTGTGCCTTTATCACGTCCACACCCACCAACTGCAAGCGGTGTGCGCCACCTTTATATTGGAACGTAACGGTTTGTTCGCCCGCCTCGCGGAAGGTAACATAGCCCTGTGCCGCCTTAATGTCCTCAGGCGTAAGGTCAAAGTACTTGCCACCGTCTTCAACGCGAATTTTCAGAATGTCGGCCGGCGTATCCGTACCCGGAGAAAAGTTGAACGACTCCGTAGTCCAACTCTTCGGCGTAAAGTTTTCGATGCCCGCATTTTCCGTTTTGATAGCGTTCACACCCATTGGTGTTTCGAGTCCGGCAAATATTTTATCGCTTGCCAGCACCGCACCACGCGTATTACCCACCACCGCAGGCGCACTGCCGGCAGCAATGTTGTCCACAGTGTAAATCATCGGCGTAACCGACTGCATAGCCTGGTCGTTCTTAGCCGTGATGTTCAAGTCCGTGCGCAAATAGTGCGAACCGTCGCGCAGAACGGCTCTCCATTCAATCGTCAGGTTATCTTTCGAAAAAACAGCCTTGATAGCCTTACCTGCAAAGCGTTCCGAACCCTTTGCAGCAGCAATGTTGGCATTCAGTTCTTCAGTGTCGACGCTTTCCAACTTCATGTCCGAAGCATTCAGAGCCGTACCATTGCCCAAAATCACCTTAAACAGTTCACTGCCCGGTTTCAGATTCATGGCCTTACAGCCGTTGAACAGCAATTTGCCATCGGCCGTACGGATAAACGAAGCACTGAGCAAATCGTTTTTCAAAACGTATTCTTCGCCGTTCACTTCAACCAAGGCAATGCCGGCTTGTTGTTGCTGCGGAAAGATTACAGCTTGCGCCATGGCTTTTGGGGTACCCAGTAAACACACCACCATGCAGGTGCTTGCGAGTAACTTGTGGTAATTTTTATTCATGATAGATTTAAAAATGTGTTGTATGTTGTGGTTGTTAGATTCAAGTTTGGAAAAAAAGCCATTTCTGCAAATAGCAAGTTTTTCAAATGTTTCATTTATGGATTTTCCAATAAGTATTGCAAAAATACGTAATTAAAATGACTCACCCTCTCTATTTTTAATATTTGTTATGAATAAAAAGCGTTGTTTGTACATCAAAAAGGGGTTGCATGCGCTAACTCAGATTGTTTGCCTGTACTGAAATGAATATTTTTTAGAAAGCATACGTGTAATCAGTTTGTTTTTCGCTACCTTTGTCCTATTTGAATGCAGATGTTATCTGTACAATTTTTTAAAATGAAATAGGAAACAATGATACGAAGTATATTATTCGATTTAGACGGAACCCTGCTCGATACGTTAGACGATTTGGCCAACAGCGTGAATTATGCTTTGCGCACACACCACCTTCCCGAACGAAGCCATACAGAAATACGCAGTTTCTTGGGCAATGGCATACGCAATTTGATGCTCGATGCCGTAGGGCGCGGCATGAGCGACGAAGCATTCGAACCCGTGTTCCAAACCTTCCGTACCTACTACGTGGAGCATTGTCTCGATAAATCTAAACCATTTGCCGGAATCATTGATTTGCTCAAAGCCTTGCAACAACGCGGCATCACGATGGCTGTGGTGTCAAATAAATTACACCCCGCAGTTGTTGAACTCAACGAACGTTTTTTCAAGGATTACATCACTTCGGCTGTGGGCGAAAGTGCCACGGTTCGGCGCAAACCCAACCCCGACGCCGTACTTGCCGCCCTCAGCGAATTGGGATGCAGCAAAGACGAGGCCGTATATGTGGGCGACTCCGAAGTCGACTTGCACACAGCCCAAAAATGCCGGCATGCAGTGTATGCTGGTGTTGTGGGGTTTTCGCGACGAAGACTTTTTGCGTAGCCTGCCTGGTGCTTCCCTCTTTGCCCAATGTCCGGCAGACATTCTTTCATGGCTCGATACACAATGCTGATGAACAGATTATGGCTTAACCTTTTGCTGCCCCTTTGCCTATGGCTGTGCTCCCAGCCCGTTCGAGCGCAGAAAGGAAACGCTGCTCAGAATCGTCCCCGTGTAGGCCTTGTGCTGAGCGGCGGTGGAGCCAAAGGTGCGGCCCACATTGGTGTGATACGCGCAGTCGAACAAGCCGGCATTCCCATCGACTACATAGCAGGCACCAGTATGGGAGCCATAGTTGGCGGCCTCTATGCCATGGGCTACACCACCGACGAATTGGAACAACTCGTGAAAATGCAGGATTGGGAAATGCTCCTGTCCGACAAATCGCCCCGCAAGCAGCTCTCGCCCGAACAGCGCGAACGCAAGGGACGTTACATCCTGAATATCCCCCTTTCACGAAGTGCCAAACCCAAAATGGATGGTTTTGTGCGCGGACGCAATTTGGGCAATATGTTGGCCCGGCTCACAGTGGGCTATCACGACAGCATCAGTTTCGACAGCCTGCACATACCCTTTGCCTGCGTGGCTACCAACCTGGCCAATGGCGACGAAGTGGTGCTGCACAGTGGCAAACTCTCAGCCGCCATACGCGCCAGTATGGCCATTCCCGGAGTTTTTACTCCCGTAGTGATGGAGGGCAAAACATTGGTCGACGGCGGATTGTGCAACAACTTTCCAGTCGATGTGGCCCGACGCATGGGTGCCGACATCGTCATAGGCTCCACCGTGCAGCGCGTGTTCAACGACACCATGCAGCAAGGAGGCATACAAAGCGTGGTGCAGCAGCTCATCAGCATTTCGAGCCGACGAAAATTCGAAGAAAACATACAGCTTTGCAACCTGCACATAGGCGTGAACCCCAAGGGCGTGTCGACCATGGACTTCAGTCCCGAAAAGTTAGACACCATGATTCGCCGTGGCTACGAAACAGCCCGTCAACATCAACGCACCCTTCAGCAAATAGCCCTTGCCACAGGCGTACATTTTCCTTACGCCCCCAAGCTGCGTTTTCCCGGTCAAACGCCCGGTGCTTCTTCCGTCCGGCTTCCTGCCGATACATTGTGCAGCCCCCACTCGGCAGCCTTGGCATCGGCCTTGCCTAAACTTCAAGGCAGCCACCCCTCCCGGCCAACAGGTTGCCAAAGAGGCATGCAGTCCGATTTTCAAGTAGTCAGCATAGCCTTCGACCACATCACCCCCGCCGAGGAACGCATCATACGCAAGGCCTGCAAACTTGCCGAACACTCGCGCATCACGCAGCAGCAGATTGAACATGCCGTAACCTTGCTCAACGAACGCTTTCTGTATCTCGACGCCCATTATTCGCTCATCGAAGCCGAGCAAGGCTACCATCTGCTGTTTCATGCCCACGAACGTTTGGCAAGCGAATTAGGCGTAGCCGCCCGTTTCGATACCGAGGAACTGGCCGCCATTCTGCTCAATGCCAATTTTGTGTTCCGCACCCACGTGCCCACCACCATCGACCTCGCCGCCCGGCTCACCGAGCAATATGCCGTGCGCGGATCGCTCACCGTTGAACCCTGGCTGAACAAGCAGTTCAACGTGTTCTACGAGTTTCGCCATCGCGACATCGACGTCAATCACAAAGGCCGTCGCGCCAGCAGTCTGGTGTTTCAGCAGCAGCAAGCCGGTTTGGCCTACGCCTATCGGCAAACGCGCAATTTCGATGCAGAATTAGGACTAAAGTTTCAGCGTTTCGATTTCAACGACGTACTGATGAACGACGAAGGCACCCTCGCAGCCTTTCCCGATCCGGTCAGCGACAATTACTTCACAGGCTACGTATGTTTGAACTACAATTCGCAAGACAAGGCCGACAATCCCACCGTAGGTTCCAAGTTTGTAGCAACCTACACGTTTACCACCGACAATTTGACGTGCCTGAAACGCCCCCATGCCTTTTCCACCGTGTCAGCCACGTGGCAAACCGTCATGGCCCTTGGCAAGCGATTTGCCCTTTTGCCCCGTTTCTCCGGCCGCTTGGTATTAGGTAAGAAAGTCCCCTTTATTTTTCGCAATGCCGTCGGCGGTCATCTTGAAGGCAAGTACCTCGAACAGCAGTTACCCTTTGTCGGGTTAAGCCACTTCGAACTCTTCCGCAACGCCCTTGTGTCGTGCGACGTAAAGTTCCGCTATCATTTCCTCACGCGCCATTACGCCACCCTTTTAGGAGCCGTACTGGCCGAGCAGCGCGACGTTCGTCACCTGAAAAAAGCCCACTACGCCTACGGCATAGGTCTGCATTACGGTTACGAAACCAAGTTCGGCCCCGTACAAGCCGCCCTCAGCTATTCGGGCGAATGTCGCAAACCCACCTTCTACATGAGCGTAGGCTTTGACTTTTAGTCCTCCTTCGTTCGTCCCTAATTCCCCAACGTGTGATTCAGCCGGCATGAATCACACGTTTTTTTATCCGTTTTTTTTAAATTAAAACTTAAGGCTTCGCGACGAATCGGGTAAGTAACGGTTTTTACAGGTGATAACCTTAATTATAGACATACGTTTCTGCTTCTACCAGATCCCCGCGGCATAAATTCAAAAGCACTTTGTATTTGAAAATGTTTCACTGCTTGTCAATTTTATGCTTGTTTTAACAAATAATCTAATAAGAGTGAAAAACAGGAAGTTGCCTTTGCGTGTATTTTAAGACGTAATCAGCGTGCATGTAACCGATTATATTGGATTTTTGAAAACGCTGATTATCAGTAGTTTCAAAGTTATTAAAACTAGCTCGGAACTAATTAAAACTAGCTCGGAACTAATTTCAACAATCGCGGAACTAAATTCAACAATCGCGAAGTAATTTGAGAGGATACTCTAAATAGTGACTCAAGTAACGATAACAGATAGATAAAACAAACTGTTTGTTTTAATGTAATTTTACTTATATGTAAGGTTGCTGTTTAACGTTTAATGCGAAGGAATCTGCAAGGTTAAGCAATCATACTAGGTATGCTTCAAAGCAAATAAAGGGGTGCATTTTGAAAAAAATAAGGTGGAGAATAAAAATAAATCAGGAATGGTTGACAATATCAGGAAAACTTTATATATTTGTCAACCAAAAGGCATACCCATGAATAAAATCATTCCTCAGAAACTAAAAATTGCGCGTAAAATGCGTGGTTACAGTATGGAAAAACTTTCCAAGCAAATGCAAGGAATGGTTTCCAAACAGTCCATTTCGAAGTATGAACAAGGCAGAATGCAACCTTCAGACGAGGTGCTTTCAGCCTTGTCGAAGGTTTTGAATTTGCCTCTTACTTATTTCTTTAAGCAAGGAGTAAAGATTGGTAAAATCAATTTTCGAAAAGATCTCCGTTTATCGGCAAAATCAATAGAACAGTTGGTAGGTTTGGCTCATGATAAAATAGAACATTACTTAGATATAGAAGAAATTCTAAATATTTCGTACCAAGCGCCTAATCCTATTCAGCACCTGATTATTCGCAGTGTGGAAGATGTTGAAATGGCTGCAAAGCAGATTCGTTTGCAGTTACAACTTGGAGAATCACCCATATTTTCGGTCTACGATATGTTGGAAAGTAAGGGCGTTAAACTGTTGGAATTTGAAAGCGGATGCGAAGCGGTCATGGGTTTTTCGTGCTGGGTGAATGATACGATACCTTTGGTAGTAATCAATCTGTCGACCAATCATACAACAGAACGTAAACGATTTACAGCAATTCATGAATTAGGCCATTTATTTCTTCGCTTTTCTGACGAAATAGACGAAGATATGAGGGAACGCTTTTGCAACTATTTTGCAGGTGCAGTACTTTGTCCTTCGGGCATTATCCGGAAAGAACTTGGAGAATCACGTAAGTTGTTGACTTTGGATGAATTGATTAGTTTACGCAACCGTTACGGGATATCTGTTGCAGCTGCCGTACATCGGGCCAAAGACTTGGGCATTATATCAGATTCATATTATAATGACATATTTAATCATCATATTCATTTGAACAGAATGGAGGAGGGGTGGGGGCGGTATCCGATAGAGGAACATACCGATCGCTTCGAGAGGCTTGTTCATCGGTGTGTGGCAGAGGGCTATATGTCTGTGAATGAAGCAGCCCATTATGTCAAGGAAAAACCGAAGGAATACAAGCGGAAATTAACTCTGCTGCTGTAGGCAGTTTTGCTTACTATGCGATAGGGAGGGCTTTTTGCACTGGTTAATTAACAACATACATTCTGATGCACTTCTATGGAAAACAAAACGGTTATTATTTCACATATACGGAAAACTGATTGTGCCATTCAGACCAACGAAGAACATAGCCGAGGTGTGGCCGATTTGGCCGAACATTTTTCAAAGGAAATAGGCATGCCGGGCTGGGGTAACTTTTTGGGCGAATTGCACGATAAAGGAAAAGAAAAGGCTGATTTTCAAACTTACATACGGCTAATGAACAATATGCCGACTGACAAGAGTCGGTATAACGATAAATCCCACGCTTATGTCGGGGCTTTGTTGGCTAAAAAATGTTTTCCTTTGGGTTATCATTTTGTGGCTTATGCTCTAGGCCATCATGCCGGAATGCCCGATGAAAAACCTGTTGCAGGAACAACTTCAAAAAGCCTCTTCCAGATGAAGTAATACAAGATAATTTGCCACCATCACCAGAAGTGCCTTCCTTCTTTAAACAATTGAAGTCAGAGAATGTGAACCACCTGTTGCGTTTGCTTTATTCCTGCTTGGTTGATGCCGATTACTTGGATACAGAGTTATTTAGTCGTCCCTTAAGAATATCTTTTTCTGTTGATATTCAGTAATTTAGTCTATAAAATTCTTTGATAAATCTGCAAGTTTTAGTACCTTTAGGTCAAGAAACTTGCAGATTTTATGATTAAAAAGACGAATAATATCCCATCTTTATTCAGTAGCCTGTCAGACATGCTGAATCAATCTCACCCACTTTACCAGTTAGCTGACAAAATAGATTGGGAAAAATTTGAAACAGCCTTTCAACCATTATATTGTCAGGACAATGGCCGTCCCGGCAAGCCAATCCGTTTAATGTGTGGTATGCTCATCCTAAAACATCTTCGTAATCTGTCAGATGAGTCATTGGTGGAACAATGGAGCGAAAATGCTTATTATCAGTATTTTTGTGGCATGCAAGAGTTCACTCCGTATGCCCCATGTGCCTCTTCAGAATTAGTCCATTTCCGCCAACGTATCGGTGAAGAGGGGGTTGAACTTATCTTTCAAGAAAGCATTCGTGTGAATAACGAGAATGATGATGACCACCATCATGATACAGCCTTTATTGATTCAACAGTTCAGGAAAAGAATATCACTTACCCCACAGATGCAAAGTTGCATAAAAAGATTGTGAAGAAAGTTCTTGGCCTCGTGAAAAAACTGGGGCTTCCTCTGCGTCAAAGCTACACCTTTGTGCTGAAGCAAATCTATCGTGACCAGCGTTTTCGGAATCACCCCAAAAACAGGAAAAAAAGCCCTTAGGGCAGACAGACGTTTACGTACAATAGCCGGAAGATTAGTCAGGGAGTTGAAGCGTAATCTTAAAGAGAATCATAACTACGACAAATTGCTCAAACTCTTTGAGACCATTCTTTCCCAAAGACGTAATAGCCGAAAAAAGATATATTCCATTCATGAACCTGAAGTACAATGTATCAGCAAGGGTAAAGAACATAAGAAATACGAATTTGGCAATAAGGTATCCATAATACGTTCTGTTACAGGCATTATTCTAGGTGCTATGTCCTTCCGCAATGAATATGACGGTCATACCATCGAGTCTTCCTTAGAACAGGTGGAACGGTTAACCGGGCGAAAAATCAAACTGTTGGCAGGTGACAGAGGATACAGAGGCAAAAAGGAAATTAACGGGACAAAGATTATGATTCCCGACGTACCTAAGAAATCAGACAGCCGATATCAGAGGTTGAAAAAACACATGCTTTTCTGCAAGCGTGCAGGTATAGAACCGACAATAGGTCACTTAAAGTCGGATTATCGTTTGGGCCGCAACTTTTATAAGGGTGTGGTAGGAGATGCTGTGAACGTACTTCTCTCGGCAGCAGCATATAACTTCAAAAGAGCTATGAAAGCTCTTTTGGGCATGCTTCAAAAAATATGCGAGATACTGTACTTGAACAATATCTCGCAAAAATGGGCTTTTTAAGGGACGACTATTTATGAATAAGGAACAAGCAAATATTCGTGGCAATCGAACCTCTTTGACCGAGTTGCTGCCTATGCTCGAAACCCATTTGCAAAAAATTGCTGAGCATAGTGAAGATACTCCTGTAAACAGGATCAGAAAGCAAGTGCAGAATGCTTGTCGGAAAGCTGCCGATGGGCCGGAAGGCGTGTATAGTTTGACTGTACCAACCGGAGGTGGAAAAACATTGTCTTCCGTGCTTTGGGCCATGCTGCATGCCATTAGGAACGGAAAGAAACGCATCATTCTGTCTATTCCTTATACCAGTATCATTACCCAAACGGCACTCATTCTGAAAAACATATTTGGCGAGGATAATGTGTTGGAGCATCATTCTAATTTACAGCTTGATGAAGATGATACAGAAAATAACATGATGTGGCGCAAAAAGTTGGCTACAGAGAATTGGGATTTTCCGATAATTGTAACAACAAATGTGCAGTTGCTGGAGTCGATGTATGCATCGCATCCTGCTTCGTGTCGTAAATTGCACAACATTGCCAATAGTGTTATTTTGTTTGACGAGGTGCAGACACTTCCCGGTGAACGGTTACAGCCGATTGTGGATGCGCTGAAGACGTATCAGCATTTATTTGGCGTTTCGTTACTGTTTACAACAGCCAGTCAGCCTACGTTGGAGGAATGCGACCTTGGCCATCAGGCAGCATTGAAGGGTTTTGACCATATTGAAGAAATTATTCCGGCCTCATGGAACTTACATGAAAAATTGAAGCGGGTTAATCTTCAGTTTTGCGAACAACCGATGGATTACGATACGATTGCTGAACAGTTGATGCAGCAACACCGTGTGCTTTGCATAGTGAATACGCGCAAAGATGCGGGTGAAATATTTTCGCGTTTACAGGAGCCGATCGATGGAGCAAGGCATTTCCATTTGTCGCGTATGATGTGTGCCGAACATTTGGACAGCACATTGAAAGAAATAAAGGAGGCTCTGAAGTACGATGCACTTACTCCGATTCGGGTGGTGTCGACCCAATTAGTTGAAGCGGGTGTGGATATGGATTTCCCTTGTGTTTTTCGGCAAGAAGCCGGCTTGGACTCTATACTGCAAGCAGCAGGCCGTTGTAATCGCGAAGGTAAACTTGCAGAATTGGGACAGACGAAGGTGTTTCGGATTGAAGGCCGAAGGGTACCCTTAGGAACGCAGAATTATGCCAATCAAGCCCGGATGAACATGCCATTGCAAGCTGACTGGTTTTCGCCTGAAGCCATGTGTGCTTACTTTACGCATTTTTATCACCAAATACCTACTTTTGATGTAGCTGTGGATGTAGATGGTGTGAAATACACGATGAAGGAAATGCTTTATAAAATGCCGCATTTAATGTTTGATACGGCAGACAAAGCTTTCCAGTTGATTGACAGCAAGGGTTATTCGGTGGTGGTGAATTATGGCAATGCATCGGAACTCGTCAGACGTTTGGAACGTGGCGAAAGCAGTAAGGCTTTATTTCGGAAACTGAACAGGTATGCTGTGAATCTGAACAAGCCTGATTTCGAAGCACTGCTTGCTGCCGGAATGATTACGTGTACGAGCTTCGGCTTCTATTATCTGACGGATGCTGAACAGTATGATAATAAAGTAGGCCTTATGCTGAATAATCACTGGTTAGATGAAACTTTAATATTATAAAGATATGAAATATACTGACAAAGAATATTGCTTGGAGGTATGGGGACCATTGGCTTGTTTCACCCGTCCGGAACTCAAGGTGGAGCGTGTGAGTTACGAGGTCATAACCCCATCGGCTGCCCGGGCTATTTTTGAAGCAATACTGTTTAAAAAATATGCCATGCGTTGGGAAATAACCAAAATCGAAGTGCTCAATCCCATTCAGTGGACTTCGGTGCGTCGAAATGAGGTAGGTGCAGTTGTAAGCCTTAAAACCAAAAACCTTTACGTCGAAGAAAAACGCCAGCAGAAAAACTCGTTGATGCTGAAGGATGTTCGCTATCGCTTGTGGGCAAAATTGATTTTCATTCCTGTTGGGAATCGTCCGAAAATAAAGGCTTTTCGCAATCATGAGCCTAATAGCAGCGAGAATCCGATGAAGTATTATGAAATGTTTGAGCGAAGAGCCAAGCAGGGGCAATCTTTTACTCAGCCTTATTTAGGGACTCGTGAATGTTCTGCTTTTTTTCGTTTAGTTGACACTGAAAATGAAGCATTACATCCGGCTTTGTCATCAGATGAAGGAGGTAATCGCGATTTAGGCATTATGCTTTTCGACATGGACTTCAGCAATCCAAAGCATATTCAGGCTATGTTCTATCGGGCTGAAATGAAGGAAGGCGTAATCATTGTTCCACCCTTTAATAGTGAGGAAATACTAAGATGATACTAAAGGCTTTATACGATTATTACCATCGCTCGGATGATTTACCGGTTCCTGGCATGGAAGAAAAGGAAATAGGATTTCTGCTTGTGATTTCAAAGGATGGTCAATTCATTCGTTTGGAGGATTGCCGCATTGATAAAACGCATGCCAAAAGTTATTTGGTAAAGAAGCATGTGAGCCGTACAAGTGCTGTTGCACCGAATTATTTGTATGACAATGTTTCGTATGTGACGGGTTATTGTCAAACAGAAAAAGTCAAGAAAGAATCGGATAAAGAAAAAGAAGAAGCAAAGGCTGCAAGTTGCTTTGAAGCATTTAAAGCGAATGTCAATGCAATAGCATCGGCATTTCCCGACAATGAGGAACTGCGTGCAATTCAAGTCTTTTATGGAAATAGCCGTGAACAAATTCTTGAATGGGTGTTGCAGGATCCTTTGTGGGAAGATGTGCAGAAGAACTTGTCGAAAAAAGTATTCAGTCTTCTCATTCAGAATAGATGGTAAGCTTAAAATTATTGCTGAACAGAAAGCATTGCTCCAATTGGATACGGAGGAAGAAAATTGTGAACAGCAATCAATATGCCTAATAACCGGAAAGCAAGGAGAAATCGTTGAAACCACTACTGCTACTATGATTCCCGGCAGCCAGGCTACTGCAAAGATTGTTTCCTTTCAGGTTAATTCAGGCTATGATTCGTATGGTAAAACCAAATGTGCCAATGCACCCATATCGAAAGATGCAGAATTTGCTTATACCACAGCATTGAACACCATGTTACGAAGCGGTTCGCATAACAAGTTCTCATTGGGAAATCGTACCTTCGTGTTTTGGGCTTCGGCGCAGAATGAAGCCGGGGTTCGAGGCTGAAGAAAGTATTTTCAGTATGTTGGGCTTTACTGATGAACCCAAGGATGACCCGAATGCCAATGTGTTGAAGATTCGTAAAGTGTTTGAAGCTATTTATTCGGGTAGTTTGCATACAGGTAGAAACGATAAATTTTACATTCTTGGTTTGGCGCCCAATGCAGCACGCATAGCTGTGGTTTATTGGTCGGAAGTTACGTTAAAGGAATTTGCCGGACAGATTTTGAGGCATTTTTCGGACATGGAAATCTGTGATACGCGAAATAATCCCAAGCCTTATCAGGGTGTGCGCGAAATGATTTCAAGCGTAACCTTGGGCGGAAAACTACAGGACGCGACACCGAATCTTCCTGAGGCATTGATACAGAGTGTTTTTCAAGGATTGCCATATCCTTTTCACTGTATTCTTCCTGCATTCGTCGTATCCGTGCAGAACAAAAGTTGACCATAACAAGAGTAGCCATAATTAAGGCTTATTTAAATCGTTTGCATCAAGTTGATTCAAAAAAATAATGACAATGTTAGACAAAGACAACACCAATCAAGGCTATTTATGTGGCCGCTTGTTTGCTGTGCTTGATAAGATTCAGGAGGAAGCAAACAACGTGAATTCAATTCGTGAACGCTACTTGAACGCAGCCAGTGCCACTCCCGCTGCTGTGTTCGCAACGATTCTGAATTTGTCGAACCATCACATCGACAAATTGACAGAAGGAAGAAAAATAGCATTCGAAAAATTGAAACAGGAGATTTTCTCGAAACTTTCGGCTGATGGTTTTCCTGCTCATCTTGACCTTCAAGACCAAGGACGCTTTTTTCGTGGGTTACTATCATCAACGACAGGATTTTTTTTACAAGCAAAAAGGAACAAGAATAATCATTTTAAAATTATAATGCTATGACTACTTTAAAAAACAAAATCGACTTTATCTATATGTTTGATGTTCAGGACGGTAATCCGAATGGTGACCCTGATGCTGGAAACCTGCCGCGTGTTGACGCTGAAACCGGTATGGGACTGGTAACAGATACCTGTCTGAAACGCAAGGTTCGTAATTACCTGCAAATATCTCAAGCAGGAACGGCAGGCAATGACATTTTGGTAAAGTCAAAAGAAATTTCGGGTGAAGAAGTTTTTATCAATGGCGAAATTCGCAAAATGTATAAGGAAGACCTTGACATTGATTTGAAAACCAAAGAAAAAGCACCGGCCGAAAAAGTGGATATGGGACGAAAGGCTATGTGTAAGCGTTTCTTCGATGTACGCACTTTTTGGTGCAGTTTTGTCAACTGGTGCCAACGCAGGACAAGTGCGCGGTGCAGTACAAATGACTTTTTGCCCGTTCGGTTGATCCGATTGTATCAGCAGAACACGCACTGACGGTTTGTGCTGCTCGCGATGAGGACAAATCTTACGAATCGCAAGTAGGTATTCAGGGACGTAAGGCAACTGTTCCCTATGGTCTGTATGTGTGTCATGGATTCATTTCGGCGAATTTAGCTAATCAAACAGAGTTCTCGGAGGACGATTTGTCGTTGTTCTTTGATGCGTTGAAGAATATGTTTGACCATGACCGTTCGGCTGCTCGTGGATTGATGAGTGCGCAAAAACTGATTGTGTTCAAACATGATTCGGCATTGGGTAATGCACCTGCCAATAAATTATTTGATTTGGTTCAGGTAACCAAAAAAGATGGGGTAGGAGCGCCTCGGTCATTTAGCGATTATGAAGTACATGTGGCGGATTGTCCGTTTAATGGTGTAACAGTCGAGGAACTCATTTAATCATGAGTTTTACAGAAGAAGATATGCTCATGTTGTCGGGGATACAACACTATGTGTTTTGTCCTCGACAATGGGCATTGATTCATATCGAACAACAATGGGAAGAGAATGTGCTGACCATCGAAGGACAATTATTGCATGCGCATGTTGATAACCCTTCGTATCGGGCTAAAAGGGGATCTATAGTAACTCTTCGCCATGTAGCTTTGGCTTCAAAAACGTTAGGGCTGCAGGGATTTTCGGATGCAATAGAATTGATTCCGTCGGACACGGATATTGATACAATTTCTCATCCGTCTTATCCGGGTTATTGGCGTCCTGTTCCCATAGAGTATAAACGAGGACGCTCTAAACCAACGCGTTGCGACGAAGTACAGGTAGCAGCACAGGCTATATGTCTGGAAGAAATGTATGGCATTCATATTCCTAAAGGTATGATTTTCTATAATGAAGAAAAAAAGGTCGGCAAGAGGTGATCGTTGATGATGAACTTCGCCGTTTTACACGACAGTGTGCAAATGAAATGCACATAATTTATCAGAAGGGTGTAACTCCTTCGGCATCTTTGGGAAAACATTGTCAGAAGTGTTCTCTTTATGATATCTGTGTACCTTTGTGGATTGATAAAGGAAGGGTTGATAATTATTTAAATGATAATTTATATGAAGAAACTCCTTAATACCTTGTATGTAACAACACCGGAAGCCTATATTTCAAAGGATGGAATGAATGTGGTTATTTCAGTAAAGCAGATTGAAGTATTTCGGATTCCTATTATTAATATTGAGCAGATTGTAACTTTTGGTTATATGGGGGTAAGTCCAGGCTTAATGAAACTTTGTGCCGATAATTGTGTGGCGTTGACCTTTCTATCTCCGAATGGCAGGTTGATAGGTCATTTTCAAGGTCCGATTAGGGGAAATGTGTTATTACGTAAACGTCAATATGAGTTAAGCTCTCAAGAGCATTTCTCATTGCATATAAGTAAACTTTTTATAGCTGCAAAGATTCGTAATTATCGTAGTATTTTACAGCGTGCGCTTCGTGACAATGGGACTAATGGGAATATTGAAGCAATGTCTGATTTATTAAATCAACGTCGCAAGCAGGTGTTGGATGCAGTCGATTTTAATGTGTTGCGTGGATTGAAGGGGATGCGGCTAATGCTTATTTCAGTGTTTTTTCCCATCTTATATTGCAGCAGAAGGAGGACTTTCGTTTTGTTTGTCGTAATCGTCGACCGCCTAAGGATGCAGTGAATGCCATGTTATCTTTTGTATATACATTGTTGGCAAATGATGCTGCAGCAGCTTTGGAAACGGTAGGGTTGGATCCTTATGTGGGTTTTTTACATACGCTTCGTCCGGGTAGGTGTTCATTAGCTCTTGATTTAATGGAGGAATTTAGGGCTTATCTTGGGGATCGTTTAGTGTTATCGTTGATAAATAAAGGGCAAATTCATGCGACAGATTTTATAGTTCAGGGTGAGGATAGCATTACGATGACTGATAATGGTCGGAAAATTTTGTTAACGGCATGGCAATCTCGTAAAAAAGAAATGATTATGCATCCGTACTTGAAGGAAAAAAATCCCAATAGGCTTGCTTCTTTATGTTCAGAGTCAGTTGTTAGCTCGGCTGATTCAGTGGTGATATAAGTGATTATCCTGTGTTTTTAATAAAATAGAAATGGATTTATGATGATATTGATTACGTATGATGTAGATACAACTACTACGGAGGGCGCAAAACGTTTGCGTAAGGTGGCTAAGGAATGTGTAAACTATGGGCATAGAGTTCAGAATTCTGTGTTTGAATGTGTTGTAACCGAAGTGCAATACAAACTATTATATAATAATCTTCAACAGATTATTCAAAAAAGAAACCGATAGCATCCGCTTTTATTTTATGGGTAAAAATTGGGAGCGACATATTGTAACGTTGGGTAGGGATGAGTCTTTAAATATATCCTCAACATTAATAATTTAAAGAGTGCGAGACCTATGCTGTACGTAA